>Ga0123519_10002947_pt1 | contig 28478 bp, 21 predicted proteins | sample YelNatPaOPRAMG02_FD_87396 | JGI IMG/M metagenome (GOLD analysis project Ga0123519, IMG submission 87396) | Hot spring microbial communities from Yellowstone National Park - Yellowstone National Park OP-RAMG-02 (version 2) | ecosystem: Environmental > Aquatic > Thermal springs > Hot (42-90C) ...
AGAGTCAGAGACCTTTTTGATCAGGCAAAGAAAAACTCACCATGCATTGTTTTCATTGATGAGATAGATGCAGTTGGGAGACAACGTGGAGCAGGTCTTGGTGGAGGACATGATGAAAGAGAGCAGACTCTCAATCAGCTTCTTGTTGAGATGGATGGATTTGAAAGTAATGAAGGAATAATTGTACTTGCAGCTACAAATAGACCTGATGTCTTAGACCCTGCACTTTTAAGACCTGGAAGGTTTGATCGTCAGATTGTTGTTCCTCTTCCTGATGTAAAAGGAAGACTTGAAATACTCAAAGTTCATACAAAGAAGATTCTTCTTAACAGTGATGTTGATCTTGAAAAGATTGCAAGAGGAACTCCGGGATTTTCAGGAGCAGACCTTGCAAATTTAGTAAATGAAGCTGCGCTAATCGCTGCCAGAAGAAATAGCGATACTGTGCATATGAATGATTTTGAAGCTGCAAAGGATAAGGTTTTGATGGGCGTTGAAAGAAAAAGTATGGTTTTGAGCGAAGAAGAAAGGAGAATTACAGCATATCATGAGGCAGGACATGCTCTTGTTGCAAAACTTACACCCGCAACTGACCCAATTCATAAAGTTAGCATAATTCCAAGAGGAAGGGCTCTCGGAGTAACCCAGCAGCTTCCACTTGATGATCGCTACACTTACTCAAGAGAATATCTCTATGGTACACTCAAAGTTCTTCTTGGAGGAAGAGTTGCAGAAGAAATAGCACTTGGAACGATGACAACAGGTGCTGGAAATGATCTTGAAAGAGCTACAGAACTTGCTCGCAAGATGGTTACTGAGTGGGGAATGAGCGAAAGGATGGGACCGCTGACATTTGGTAAAAGAGAAGAGCATGTATTTCTTGGAAGAGAAATTGCAAAACACAGAGACTATTCTGATAAAACCGCTGAAGAGATAGATGAGGAAACAAAGAGAATTGTAACTGAGGCTTATAGTCAGACCAGAGAATTACTTGAACAGAATAGAACAATTCTTGATGCAATCGCCAGAGCTTTACTTGAAAGAGAAACTCTTGAAGGTCCTGAAATAGAGGAGCTCATTTCAGAGAGCAAAAAGGCTGCATGAAGCTCAAGTTTCATAATTTTGAGTTCAATTTTCTCAAAAAAACCTACATAATGGGAATTATCAATGTAACCCCTGATTCTTTTTTTGATGGTGGAAAATATTTCAATTTTCAGAAAGCAGTTGATCACGCATTTCGTTTAATTGATGAAGGTGCTGATATACTTGATATTGGTGGAGAATCAACACGTCCTGGAGCAGAACCAGTAAGTATTGATGAAGAACTTAGAAGAGTTATACCGGTGATTGAAGCAATTTCAAAGAGAATTTCCATTCCTATTTCCATTGATACATACAAAGCTCGTGTTGCAGAAGAAGCAATTAAGGCAGGTGCAACTATTATAAATGATATAAGTGGATTGAGATTTGACCCTCAGATGTCAACAATAGCAAGTAAATACAAAGTTCCTGTTATTGTCATGCATATAAAAGGAACACCCAAAGATATGCAGAAAAATCCTTACTATGAGGCTCTTATCCCTGAAATTATTGAATATTTGAGGGACTCTGTGGTTATTGCCAAACAGGCAGGAGTTGATGAGAATATGATAATTATTGACCCAGGTATTGGATTTGGTAAGTTACCTGAACACAATCTTACAATAATAAAAAATCTCAGAGAATTTTCTAATCTGGGGAAGCCATTACTTATTGGAGTCTCAAGAAAGAGTTTTATTGGTAAAGTTTTAAATGAAAGTTTACCTGAGAAAAGACTTGAAGGTACTGCTTCAGCTGTTGCTATATCAGTTATTAATGGAGCAAATATTGTAAGAGTCCATGATGTGGGATTTATGGCTAAAGTTGTAAAAATGGCTGATGCTATTAAATTCAGCTAAATTACATCTTTTCAGGAGCTTTAACTCCAAGCATTCTGAGTCCATGTTTTAAAACAAACATTATAGCCTTGCACAGACTGAGTCTTGTTTCTGTTAATTCATCATTTTCAGAGATAACTCTGTATTTGTGGTAATAACTGTGAAACAATGCCGCAAGTTCCTGTAAATAAAATGTTATTCTATGTGGTTCTCTCATTTGAACGCTCAGTTCAAAAATCATTGGATAAATGAGCGCCTTTTTAATAATTCTTAATTCATCTTCGTTAAAAAGTTCTCCAGAAAATCTTTCTGGTTCACTCTGAGCTTTTACAAAAATACTATTAATTCTTGCATGAGCATACTGAACATAATAAACAGGATTTTCATGAGACTGTTTTTTTGCAATCTCTATATCAAACTCAAGATGGCTATCATGTCTACGGGTTAGAAATATAAATTTTGTAGTATCAGCACCTATTTCATCAATAAGCTCTCTTAGAGTAACAAATGTTCCTGCTCTTTTTGACATTTGAACAGGCTTTCCTTCTCTGAGTAGATTTACCATCTGCACAAGAAGTATTTTAATTTGAGAATCAGACATGCCCAATGCCTGTACAGCAGCCTTTACTCTCTGAATATACCCGTGATGGTCAGCTCCCCAGATGTTTATAAGTTCATCAAATCCTCTTTCAATTTTGTTTTTATGATAGGCAATATCAGAGGCAAAATATGTATATGTTCCATCACTTTTTACAATAACTCTGTCTTTGTCATCTCCAAAAGCTGTTGAATGAAACCACAATGCTCCATCTTTTTCATAAATAAATCCAAGTTCTTTAAGCTTAAGAATCGCTCTCTGAACCTCACCTGTATGATAAAGTTTTCTTTCACTTATCCAGTTATCAAAATTTACTCCGAAATCATCAAGGTCTTTCTTTATTTCATTGAGCATTTTTTTATAAGAAAAATCAATTAAAAAATCAGCGATTTCATCAAATTCCTTATTTTGTAAACTATTGCCATACAAATCATATAGTTCCTTTGCAATTTCATTTATATACTCTCCTTTATAACATTCCTCTGGCATTTCAAGGTTTTTCCCAAAAAGATTTTGAAGAGCAATATAGACACTCAATCCAAGAATCTCAACCTGTTTACCAGCATCATTTATGTAATACTCAGTGAAAACATTATATCCAGCTTCCTTTAAAATGTTTGCTAATGCTGCTCCCAATGCAGCTCCTCTACCATGCCCAAGATGAAGTGGACCTGTAGGATTTGCACTGACAAACTCAATCTGAATTTTTTTACCATTCCCTATATTCTGGGTAAAAAACAACTCTCCCAGTTTAAGAAGATTTTCAAGCTCAGAAAAAACAAAATCATTTTTGAACTTAAAATTTATAAATCCAGGTCCTGCTAATTCCACACTTTCAAATGAGCTTTTATTTATTGATTGAATTATATCCTGAGCAATCGTTCTTGGGGGTTTTTTTAATTTTTTTGCAATTTCCATTGCTATTGGTGTGCTTAGGTCACCAAAGGCTTCATTTTTAGGAATTTCTATTTCAGGCTCAACTTCTGGTAAGCCAAGTATTTTAATTGTTTCAATGATTCTATTTTTCAAAAATTTATGCATGGCTATCACACCACAATCTTGCATTCTGAAAAAGTTTAAGCCATGGAGATGCTTTCAGTTTTTTCCAGTCTTGAGGTAGCCATGGCAATTGCCACAGTAAAAATGTTCTTTCTGGATGAGGCATCATAGCAAGATGTCTGCCATCTTCACTGCATAAAGCAGTTATACCATAAGGTGAGTTATTTGGATTAAATGGGTAGGTTTCTGTAATATTTCCACTATCGTCAACATAACGCACAGGTGCAAGATTTTTCTCAAGAACTTTACTGAGAATATTTTTATCAGGGAAATATGCTCTTCCTTCTCCATGAGCTATCCATACTCCAATTTGAGAGTCTTCCATCTCTTTAAGCATAATTGATGGAGAAGGTAAAATCTTTACAGTTACCCATCTGGATTCAAATCTTCCAGATTTATTCCATATAAATCTGGGCTGTTTTAGTTCTTCAATCCCATACCACGGAACCCATCCAAGAAGTGCCATAAGCTGGCATCCGTTACAGACACCGAGACTGAAAGTATCATTACGCATATAAAAATTTTCAAATTCCTTTTTTAGATGAGAAAACTTTATACAGCCAGCCCATCCCTTTGCAGAGTCAAGAACATCTGCGAAACTAAAGCCACCAACAAATGCGATTCCCTTAAATTTCTTGAGAGAAATTTTTTTATCTATCAAATCCTGCATACATACATCCCATGGTTCAAATCCAGCCATGTAAAAGGCAGCTGCCATTTCTCTATCACCATTGCTTCCTTCCTCACGAATGATTGCAATGAGCGGTTTTGTTTTCTTTTTAAGAATTATTTCAGGAGTACGTTCAGGGGTAAAGCTAAGTTTGTAATGAGGAGCAATTCTTCCATATATTGATTTTTTTTCTTCCTCCACGCACTCAGGATTTGCCTGAAGCATATCAAGACGATAACTGGTTTCTTCCCAGATGTCTCTAAGGGATGTCATGGGTTCATCAAAAATGATTTTATTAGAATGTTCAATAATAATTTTATTTTCTTTTAAAGTATCGGCAATTCTGTAAAAAGATATCTCATTTTGTATAAGAAACTTCTCTACTTTATCAAGCTTTTTAATATCTACTTCAATTGCAAGCCCTGGTTCTTCATTAAATAGTTCTGCCATAATATTAGATAATTTAGGCTCTTTTATTTTTATATGAAGTCCGCAAGAACCTGAGAAAGCCATTTCAAGAAGAGTTGTAATCAATCCTCCATCTGAACGGTCATGCCCTGAGAGTATTAATTTTTTATCAATTAATGTTTGGATTGCTCTGAAACTTCTCTTTAGAAGTTCAGGATTTTCCATATCAGGCGTTTCATCACCAAGCTGTCCCATACATTGAGCCAATGCTGTGCCACCAAGTCTTTTCTTTCCATTAGAAAGGTCAATGAAAAGAATCACACTTTTATCTGGAGATTTTATATCAGGTGTAATAATCTTCTGTATATCAGGACATGGCGCATAAGCAGAAATTACAAGACTTCCTGGAGATTTTACAACTTCAACTCCATCTGGTGTTTTAACTTTTGCAGCCATTGAGAGAGAATCTTTACCTCCATCAATTGCTATACCCAGCTTTATCATAAACTCTGCCATAGCCTGTGCAGCTTTATAGAGTCTAACGCCTTCTCCTGGAAGTTTTGCAGCCCACATCCAGTTAGCAGAGCATTTAATATCTTGAATATCTGTAATCTTTGCCCATACTATGTTTGTTAAAGCTTCTGTGACAGAAAGCCTTGCCATAGCCTCAGGATTTATAAGTCCTTTTATTGGTTGTTCTCCTATGGCATGGGCAATTCCTGTTTTATTAAAATAGCTCTGAGCAACAACGCACACGTCTGAAACTGTAAGTTGCACAGGTCCGGCACACTGCTGTCTAACAATAAGTCCTGTAACTGAACGGTCTACTTTATTTGTTAGAAATCTTTTTGAACCTACAGAAAGAAGCCTCAAAACCCTATTTAATGCATCTTTCAGTGTTAAAGTTTCAGGAATTTTTAACGGTTTAAGTTTTTTTTCAATTGTTTGAAGTTTGAATTCTTTTTTTGGAATTTCTCCTAAAACATCCTTAAGATCAAAATTGACAGCTATTTGATTATTTTTACTGTCATAAACAATAAGTTTCCCATCTCCTGTTACTTCTCCAATAATTGACCATGGAAGCCTTTCCCTTTTACATAGAATACCAAAAAGTTTTACATTTTCTTTTTCTATTAAAATAGCATCATTTTCCTGATATTCTGCTCCCCATATTTCAAGAACAGAAAGAGTTTCGTCTCCAAGTATTACTTTTCTTATATCAATTTTTGCTCCTTCTGGATAGACAAGCTCTTTAACTACATTACAGTTTCCACCAGCGCCCTGGTCATGAATGCTTACTATAGGATTTTTTTTGCCAAGTTCAACACAGGCTCTAACAACTCTGTTAAGTTTATTTTCCATCTCAGCGTCTCCGCGCTGCACAGCATTAAAATCAAGCTCTTCACTAAGTTCTCCTGAAACCACAGAAGATGCAGCTCCGCCTCCCATCCCTATTCTGTAAGCAGGACCGCCAATTTTTACAACATACATTCCCTTTTTAGGTGAATCTTTCTCAGTATGAATTGCATTTATCTGACCTATGCCACCAGTAAACATTATGGGTTTTATCCACTCAACTCTTTCTCCGTCAGGAAGCCTCATACCAAATGAACGGGTAAATCCTGCTATTACAGGTTCACCAAATTTATTTCCATAATCAGAAGCACCATTGCTGGCTTCAATCTCAATCTGTAGAGGTGTTGCAAGATTAGAAGGATATTTAAAGGACTTATCTTCCCATGAAAGCTCATAGTTTGGGATATAAAGATTTCCAACACAATAAGCTGCTGTTCCTGCAATTGGGATAGCACCTTTACCAGTTGCATGAACATCACGGATTCTTCCTCCTGTCCCTGTCTCAGCTCCAGGGAAAGGAGCTACACCTGTTGGAAAATTATGAGTTTCAGCTGTGAAAATAAGATGATGTAGTTCCCTTTTTATTGCGAATCTACAAGACTTTCCAGGTATTTCAGGTTTTAAATATCCTATTTTTGCTCCATATATAGCGCTTGAATTATCTTTAAAGGCTATAACAGAATTTTTCGGATTTCTTTTCAAAGGTTCTTTTACTATATCAAAGAGCGTTTTTTCTGCCGGTTTCCCATCAATAAAAAGAGTTCCTCTGAAAAACCAGTGTCTTGAATGTTCACTGTTTGATTGAGCAAGATCAAAACATTCAACATCTGTTGGATTTCTCTTTAATCTGTCCTTGAAAAGCTTTAGATAAAACTCAATATCCCACTCATCCCATCCAAGACCAAGTTCATGATTTATTTTTTCAAGTGCTTTTTTCCCTTCTTCCAAAACAGGCACAATTCTTAAAGGTTTTGGAGATATGCCATGAGAAAAGTCATTAAGGGGCTCTGGATACGGACACTCAACCATTCTGTCATGAATCATGTCAAGAAAAAGTTTCATAGGGAAATTTTTAATTACAGGTATCAATTTATATCTTCTTGAGCGTTCTATTCTTTGAATTTTATTGATTCCGATGCTATGGCATACAGATACAGCACAGGTAGACCAGGCAGTAGAAAAATTAAGACGAGGTCCTACTTCAAATATCATTCCATTATCTGAAGATAGAAAGCTTTTATCTGAAAAGTTTTCTGGTTCAAAGGTTTCAGCTAAAAGCCATTTTAAAATAGTTAATTCATACTCTGATAGTTTTTTATCTGTCAGGATGTAGTAGCAAAATTCTGTTTCAACTTGTTTAATTTCATCTGAAATTTCAGAATTTATACGTTTGAGCAGTTGTTGTGTTTTATATTCTGAAAGAGCACCTTTTCTATAAAATTTCAGAATCATTCAGTTTTTTCCTTTATAATTAATTTACTTTCAGCTTCTGCTATTAATGTTCCATTTAAATTTTTTATCCAGGCTTTTGCTTCAATTAGTTTTGATTTTATATGCTCTGCATGAGCCTCTACCACTATTTTTTCCTGAGGCGCTACAGGATTTTTAAATCTTATTTTTAGCTCTGCTGTAACAGTATGATATCCAAGTGAATTTCCTGCATAAACACAGGCTTCATCAAGAAGCGAGGCAATAATTCCACCATGAATTATTCCACTCCAGCCTTGATATTCTTTCGTAAGAATTAATTCTGCAAAGGATTTACCTTCTCCGTGATTAAATTTTACTTTTAGTCCAACAGGATTTTGTTTTCCACAGACAAAACAATAATCTTCAGTTTTCATCATTTATTCATCATCTCAAGAAACTCTTTATTGGATTTTGTTCCTTTAAGTTTACTCAATAAAAATTCCATTGCCTCAATTGGACTGAGTGTACTCAGAACTTTTCTTAAAATCCAGACTTTGTTTAAAACATCAGGAGCAACAAGGAGTTCTTCTTTTCTTGTGCCAGAAGCACCAATATCAATACTTGGAAATATTCTTTTGTCTGCAAGTTTTCTATCCAGATGAACTTCCATGTTACCAGTTCCTTTAAACTCTTCAAAAATAACATCATCCATTCTGCTTCCTGTTTCTACAAGAGCTGTTGCAATTATTGTAAGAGAGCCGCCTTCTTCTATATTTCTTGCTGTACCAAAAAATCTTTTAGGTTTCTGCAAAGCTGTTGCTTCAAGTCCACCAGAAAGAACCTTTCCTGAAGCTGGAGTAATAGCATTGTATGCCCTTGCAAGTCTTGTTAAACTGTCAAGTAATATTACAACATCTTCTCCCTCTTCCACAAGTCTTTTCGCTCTTTCAATGACCATTTCTGAAACCTGGCAGTGTCTCTGAGCGGGCTCATCAAAGGTAGAACTTATAATTTCAGCTCCTGTAACCTGTCTGCGCCAGTCAGTAACTTCTTCAGGTCTTTCATCAATAAGCAGAACTATAAGGTATATTTCAGAATGATTCTTTTTTATAGCTTTTGCAATTGACTGAAGAAGCATGGTTTTTCCTGTTCTTGGAGCAGCCACAATTAAACCTCTTTGTCCCTTTCCAACAGGAGTGAGTAAATCCATCACTCTTGTTGAGTAATCTGCTGGATTATACTCAAGATTAATTTTTTCAGTAGGATAATAAGGAGTTAAATTGTCAAAAAGAGGTCTAATAATACTCTCTTCAACAGGCTTTCCATTAATTGATTCTACTTTAAGAAGTGCAAAATATCTTTCATTTTCTTTTGGAGGTCTAATCTGTCCTGTGATAAGGTCTCCTGTCCTCAAACCGAATTTTCTTATCTGGGAAGGCGAAACATAAATGTCATCAGGGCTTGGTAGATAACTGTAATCAGGACTTCTCAGAAAACCGAATCCTTCTGGAAGAATTTCAAGTACACCTGCACCGTAAACAGTTCCAATTTTTTCAATCTGGCTTTGAAGTATTGCAAAAATTAAATCCTGTTTTTTCATGGAAGTGGCATTCTCAATGTTCAGAGAATTTGCCATATCCATAAGCTCTGGAATTTTTTTCTGTTTTAATTCAGAAATAGAAATTGGAATGGTATTGTTTTCCATTATATTACCTCATTATGGATTTTTAAGGATTTTTTTCACTTTTTAAAATTGTTTAACCCTTCAGGAGGGCAACTTTAATGATAAATTAAGCTTACAAAATCTGATAAATTTTGTCAATACTTTTTCTCTTTCAGGTTAGGATATAGTATCCATGGTAAGAATAAACTATGAAGACTGTTCAATTGCTAAATGTCATTCCTCAGGATCTCAATGTTCTTGAGGAATTTCTGAAATTGTTTAAAAAATGAGGAGATTCCTCGTAGACCCTTCGCCTAAGGCTCAGGGCTCGCTTAGCTCGGCTTGGGATGACCTTTTACTGTCACCCTGAGCGTAAGCGAAGGGTCTCCTAAAAGTCGGAATGACAGTTGGAGGTAATTGAAAAATAGCAGGAGTTGTAGTTTATTGATTTTCAATAAATTACAAGTTTTTGAACAGTCTTTATCTGTGATTCTGAGAGGTGAAGCCCCGAAGAATCCGGGCAGAAATTGTTATCCCGAAAAACTTATGCTTTTTAGTTAATCCTGAGAAAAACTATAAAATCTATTGAAATCCTCAAGGATTTTTATTAAAATTGAGCAATGTATCAAAAATTTAAAGAAGTATTGGTATGTGTTGCTGGTGCTACTCCACAGATAATTACTGAAACAATTTATGCCTTAGCTATGAAAGACCCTCCCATTTACATAGATGAACTCTACATTATTACAACTAAAAAAGGTGAAGAGATAATAAAAGATGTTCTTATAGGAGGAGGTATTTTAAATTCTCTTTTTAACGAGTACGGTCTATCGCGAACAAAAATTACAGATATAATTACTATCAAAAATGACAATATAGAGATTGATGATATAAGAAACACTGAAGAAAGTGAAGCAACTGCTGAAACTATAATTAGTTTCATAAGAAAGATTACTCAAAATCCAAATATAAGGCTTCATTGTTCAATTGCAGGTGGAAGAAAAACAATGAGCTTTTATCTTGGCACAGCCCTTCAATTTTTTGGAAGGCCGCAAGATAAACTCTATCATGTACTAGTCTCGCCAGAATTTGAGGCTAACCGAGAGTTTTTCTATCCACCTAAAAAACCACGGTGTATTAAATGTAGGATTGAGAATAGTTCTTTTAAAATGATAAGCACAGCTGAAGCAAAAATTGAACTTGCAGAACTCCCCTTTTTAAGGCTAAGGGATAAAATTGAATTAAAGGAAGGAACATTTAAGGAGCTTATGAAAATAAGTCAGAACGAAATTGATATTGCAATAATCCAGCCACAAATAAAAGTTAAATTAAAAGAAAGAGAAATAAAAATTGTCTCAGATGTATTGCTCCTTCCACCTGTAATGTTGACAATTTACTCCTTTTTTCTAAAAAGGAAAATTGAATGTGACAATGCAAAAGCTTGTCTGTCTTGTAATGACTGCTATCTTAGTCTTAATAAGTTGACTGAAGAACCATTTATTGATGAATTGGCTTCACTTTATGGATTTATTTACGATAAAGATCCAGTGAAAAGCAGCGAATTCAAGGAAAATTATACTCAAAAGTATGCCACTGAAAACTTAAGAAGCTATATTAGTAAGATAAATAGAAAAATCTCTCAAATTGTAAGTGATGGCTCTTCGTATCACTACTGTCTCATTAAATCCATAAGGAAGTATGGTTCAACCTCTGTATGGAGTTCCAATTGATAAAAGAAGGATAAAAATAGTTTGAAATATTGTTGCAACATTTTCTTTTAACGAAATGAGTGTAAAAGTTCAGTAAAATAAAAAAAACAATGAGGAGTTAAAACATGGTGGACAGAGAAATTTTAAAAATTGCCATTGCAGCTTTACTTCATGACATAGGTAAATTTTCAGAGAGAGCATCAGTTGAAATTCCTCAGGACTATGTTATTAATAATCAGGCTCTTTATCAACCTAAGTATAACCACAGATATACCCACAGGCATTCTCTTCACACAGCTTACTTTTTTGATAGTTTTTCAAAATACTTACCAAAGCAAATACTTACTGATTCAACTGCAGATACTTCTCTCATAAATCTTGCAGCAATGCATCATAAACCCACCTCAGCAGAACAGTTAATTATAAGAGAGGCTGATATTTTAAGTAGTGGTATAGAGAGAAAAGAATTTGAAGAGCAAGACGCTCAAAGCCGAATGCCCAAGGAAATCCCCCTTTCAACAATTTTTGAGGATATTTCAATAAATGAGAACTGGAAAGAAAACAAACCAGAAAGTTTTAAGTTTGTTTATCCACTGGCAACTTTATCTCCTAAAAGCATCTTCCCTGTTGAGAAGAGTTCACTAAAACAAATTGATTATAAAACCCTTTATGAACAATTTATAGAGCTTTTTAAAAAACTTCCTCATATTGAATATTCACCACTTTGGTTTGAACATCTTGACAGTTTACTTTTCCTGTTTACCAGCTCAATACCATCTGCTACCGTTACCAGAGATGACGCTGGAGATTTTAAAGAGATTATCACTGACATATCTCTCTATGACCACAGTCGCCTCACTGCTGCAATTGCCACAGCATTTTATGCCTATCACAGAGAGACAAATTCTATAAATATAGATGCCATAAAAGACAGAGATATTGAAAAGTTTCTTCTCATAGAGGGTAATTTTTACGGTATTCAGGATTTCATATTCTCTGATACAGGAGACACGAGAAAAAATGCTGCAAAGCTTCTAAGAGGAAGGTCTTTCTATGTGTCACTCCTTAGTGAGCTTGCATCAGATTTTATAGTTGAAAAGATAGGGCTGCCCTCAACCTCTATCGTTGTAAATGCAGCTGGCAAATTTAGAATGATCCTTCCAAATACTGAGAGAGCTATAAAACTTTTAGCGGAAGCAGAAAATGAAATTAATGATTGGCTTATTAAAAACTTCTATGGTGAAGTATCAATCGGTATAAGTAGTGTAACAGCATCTTTTAATGTTTTAATAGATACTGAAACTCTGTCAGACATAGGGAAAAAACTTGGTAAAGTCTCAGAGGAAAGAAAATTCCATAAATTTGACATTTTAAAGTATGCAGGGGCTAAAACAACCTATCTTAATGAATTTTCTTCTGAATTTGGCATATGCCCCCTATGTAACAGAAGACCTGCAGGGGACAGAAACAAGATAGATGACGAGCATCTTTGCGATGTGTGTTTTGATCATGTAAATATTGGAAGAAATCTAACATCAAAGGATTATATTGCGATTACTTATAAAGATGCAGACTTGAAGGATAAGCTTAGAATTCCTATATATAACCGATATCAATTAGCTTTCATCACAGGCAAATTAAGAGACCTTGTTGAAGCAGGAAAAGTAAGGCATTTCTGGGATATAAACTCTCTCTGGCAGGAAGAACTACATTTAAGCAAAGAACTCTTTTCCATAAAACTTATTAACGCTTATGTCCCGAGATTTACAGAGGAACATAAGGATGCTGAGATATTGGAAAAATTGAAATATGATGAATCTGAAGAATCCCTCAAAGAAATAGATAACTTAATTAATTATGGCGGAATTCTCAGCTTTGCTCACTTAGGAAAACTAAGTCTTCACAAAATTGATTCAGAATATCAGGGAGTCCCAGCTTTGGGAGTTTTCAAGGCAGATGTAGATAATCTTGGGACAATATTCATGAAAGGGCTAAGGAAGGAAAAGAGAACTTTTTCCCGATATACAACTTTATCCAGACAGCTTAATCTGTTTTTTACTCTTTATGTTCCTTATCTCTGCCGCACAGAATTTAAAAATATCTATACAGTTTTTACAGGCGGTGATGACTTGTTTGTTATAGGTCCATGGAAAGACACCTTTGAATTTGCTCTTAGAGTGAAAGAGGATTTCAGTAAATACTGCTGTGAAAACAGGGAGATTTCCCTATCTGCAGGACTTTTCATTACAAAGTCAGAAACACCAGTTATAAACATGGCTAAATTTTCAGAAGAAGCCCTTGATAAAGCAAAACAGAAGGGTAAAAACAAGCTTACAGTTTTTGATGTTTCAGTCTCTTGGGATGACCTTTCAAAACTTGCGGAGATTGAATCACATTTGCACAATTGGCTTGAAGAAGAAATAATAACAAAGGCTTTTTCTTATAAACTCAACGAAATAGTAAAAATGGTGGAAGAAGAGATACATTTAAGACAGAGCAATTCTTTTGACCTATCAAGTTTGAATTCACTTACATGGAGGGCTAAACTTTACTACTCAACTATAAGAAATGTGGCGAAAGGATATCCGAAGGACAAAAGAATTGAAATAGCAGAGGAAGTGCTTACACATCTAAGCCTTTGGCTTGAAAAATACAGGGAATCCATGAGGATTCCTCTCTGGAAAACTTTATACATGAGGAGGAAAGCATGAGTAATGGAGGATTACCAAAAATTGTTTTTTGGGCTGACGAGAAAGCTGAAATGATTAATCCAGATCTTTTTTCAACAGTAGCTGAGGCATGGGCAAAGAAGATTAAAGAAGTAGGTAAGATAGCTAAAGATAAAAATAAGATATCTCAGATACGAAAGTTTTATGATGAGGTATTATTGTTTTCAGATAGAGTAAAAAATGAAGATCAGTTCAAAAAAATGCTTCCTTACCTTAAAATGTTAAATGCAAAAGCAGCCTATGCAGATGGAAGGAATCATATAACAAAGGAATTTAAAGATTTCATTCAGGATTGTGTTTCTTTGGTTAACACTAAAAAAGATTTTGATATTTTTGTGAAATTTTTTGAAGCATTCATGGGTTTTTACAGATACTATGATGAATTATTTGATAGAAGAATGAGGAGGTAAAACATGCAACTCAGAGAGATTAAAACAATCAAGGGCACAATCAGACTTAAAACAGGCTTACATATCGGTTCAGGAAATACAGAAATGCAGATAGGCGGAACAGACAATCCTGTAATTAAGCATCCCTATACGAATGAGCCTTACATACCAGGGTCATCTCTGAAAGGCAAGATAAGAAGCCTTGTGGAGCTTTACTATGGAGTTGTTGCTGAGGCTACAAAACATGATGACATGATAAAGGCTGGAGGACTTGCGTCATCAAAAATGCTTGAGCAATCAAATGGTGGGATAAAAAAACACATTGAAAACATTCTCAAAGTTTTTGGCTCTGGAGCAGGAGATACAGATGAAAAGCTGGCAAAGCAACTCGGTCCCACAAGAGTGTCTTTTAGTGATTGTTTTCTGACCGATCAATTTATTAAAGAAGCAGAGGAGAAAAGATGGAGCTATATTGAAGTTAAGTCCGAAAACAGAATCAACAGAATTACAGGAACAGCCGAGCATCCAAGATTCATAGAAAGAGTTCCAGCTGGAGCTGAGTTCAAATTAGAGATAAGCTTTAAGATTTTAAATAATGGAGAAGAGGAACTCTTTAAGAATTATCTATTGAAAGGGCTTAAACTTCTTGAGTATGACAGTCTTGGTGGGTCTGGTAGCAGAGGATATGGAAAAGTAGAATTCATCTTTGATGATGAAACTTTAAAAAGGGAGTATGATGAGATTAAACTTTGGGGGTAAACCTTGAAAACCTATTCAGTTAAAATAAAACCTCTCACAGGTTTTGGAGACTTTATAAAAGGAGACACGCTTTTTGGGCATATTTGCTGGCAACTATGCTATGACCCAAAAATATTTGGAAAGAGTCTTGATGAACTTCTTAATGACTATGATAAAAATCCTTTCATAGTCTTATCTTCAGCCTATCCTGTAGTAAACAACAAGATTTATCTCAAAAGACCCGCGTTACCGCTAAGCATGCTTTTTGATATCTCTGAGGAAGAAATTGTAAAAAATAGAAAGGAACTTAAAAGAAGAAACTATTTTGCTTTTGAACAACCACTAAATTTGCTAAGAAAAATCAATTATGAATCCTTATCTTTTTTCAAAGAGCAGGAGCAGACAAGGTGTAGCATAAACAGGCTTACAAATACAACAACTGAACCACCTTTTGCTCCTTACAATGTAGGCAAAATTTTCTTTAATTGCGACTTGGTAGTTTTCGCAGGTTTGCGGGATGATATTAATATAAATTCGTTTCTTGAAATTTTGAGTCGTATTGGAAAACATGGTTATGGTAAAGATGCAACTGTTGGATACGGAAAATTTGATATTATCAGCTGGGAAGAGATTGATTTGTTAAATACCGCTAAGTCTCCAAATGCTCTATATACTCTGTCTCCTCTATGTCCTGACTCGGCTCAAACTGAGAAAATATATTTTAACCCTTTTGTAAGATTTGGCAGACACGGAGATATACTTTCAAAAAGCAAAAACCCCTTTAAAAATCCTGTAATATTTGCTGATGAGGCTGCTATAGTTTTTACAAAGGCAGAGATAATCAAGCCCTACATCGGAAAAGTGGTTAGAGATATCTCAAAAGCTTTACCAGAGGCAGTAACCCAGGGATATAGCTTAGTAATTAAAGTGGAGGTATGAGATGATTTATAATGTAAAATTACACACCGTAAGCCCGATTCACATTGGATGCGACCAGAGTTACACTCCTGTTAATTTTGTAATAGATACTGACAAAAGTACTCTCATAGAGTTTGACCTTTGGGATTTCATCAATTCACTGGATGAAAAAGAGTATATAAAATTAAGGGATATATCAGAGAATAAATCACCCATTGCACTTGTGTATCTATATAGATTCTATGCTGAAAGAAAAAACAGAATAAAGGGTAGAACTATTCCAATTCCAAAAGAACTTGCTGATAGATACAGAGATGTTAAGCAATTCCAAAATGAAAGTGATGTTATCAGGGAATTTAATGAATTTGAAATACCAAAGACATTTTATAATCCCTACACAGGTAAACCTCTGATTCCAGGTAGTTCCTTAAAGGGCTCTATAAGGACAGCATACATTGAAGGATTAATCAAGGAAGAGGGTAACGTTGCCCACTATAGAGATAGAGAGAAATACCCAAAATATACTGACATAGAAGAAAAGATACTGCAGGGTAAAACAAAAACCGATCCTTTTAGACTCTTAAAACTCAGCGACTTTGAACCTCAGGGAGAAGTAAAAACAGAGATAATCTTTCAAGTAAATGTACGAAAGCTAAATAACACATCAAAAGAATCTCTTTCTATTCCGATAGAGATTATTCCTACAGGTAATGTTTTTAAAGGAACATTAGCAATAGAAGAGCCATTAGCTCATTCAGGTATATCTAAAAAGCTTGATTTGACTGAGCTATTGCTTAAGACTCATTCGCACTATGCAGGAATTTTTAACAAAGAGATTGACTTAAGAAAAATCAAGGGATTCAGTCTACCAAATCTTTCAGAGTATAGAGAGATGTTTAAGCAAAAGTATTTTCTACTAAGACTGGGTAAGCACTCCGGTGCAGAGGCAGTTACATGGGAAGGGCTAAGAAAAATAAAAGTAAAAACAAAAGAGGGGACACAAATAATGGATTCATCAACTACAATATGGCTTGCCTCAAAGCAAAAAAAACCTTCTAATCTTTCAAGTACGACACCATTTGGCTGGGCTATTTTAGAGGTTTTATGAGATGAGGATAGAATATAAAAACATAGAATTTGAGCTTAAAGCTTTGACAGAGATAAAACTACCAGATTTCAAGGGTTCTGCCTTCAGAGGAGGTTTTGGGCATATCTTTAGAAAAATCACCTGCGTACTTAAGAGGCTTAATTGTCTTGAATGCCCACTAAAAAATCAGTGTATCTATTCATATGTTTTTGAAACACCCCCTCTGGAGAATTCAAATATATTAAATATGAGCAATTATGAGAAAATTCCTCATCCTTTTATATTTGAGCCACCTGAAACAAAGAAAAAATTATTTCAACCAGAGGAAACTCTAAATTTAAAAATACTTCTAATTGGAAAAGCAATGGAATTTGCCCCTTATTTTATTTACACCATATCTGAACTTGGAAAAGTTGGAATTGGAAAAGGTAGGGGTAAATTCACTGTAGAAAATATAAACATAGGTGAAAAGCTGTTGTTTCATCTTAATAACATAAACATAAGAGAGTCGTACAGCGTTCTAAAAATCAGAGCAATAACTCCATTAAGAATTAAATACAATCGCGACCTTGTAAGAGACATTGAATTTCACATACTGATCCGCTCCTTATTAAGAAGGCTTAGCCTTATTTATTATTTTCACATAAAACCTGAAATTTTAATACATGAACCAAAAGAACTTATAAGGAAAGCAGAGACGGTCAAAAAAGTTCAAGATATAACATTCTGGTATGACTGGGAGAGGTATTCATCAAGACAGGACAAACGAATGAAGCTTGGTGGAGTTATTGGAGAGATAATCTATAAGGGGAATATATCTATATTCATTCCATATGTAAAGGCTGGTGAAATCCTGCATGTTGGCAAAGGAACAAGTTTTGGATTGGGCAAGTACGAGATTGTTGAGTTCTCAACTTGACAAACATACAATGGTTATGATTTGATTTAATAAATTGCTCTTTGACAAGGCTGGTTTGTTTTAATCTCTAATGATTAAAACATACGAATATTCACTCCGAGCTTGGCGCTTGGAAGAATATTATTTTGCATTATTTTAATGGAGAGCTAACACTGTTTATGAATAGTTATTCCGAGCCTGCGTAAACAGGCGATGAATCTCAATCTCTATTTTTGAAGAAAAGAGATTATTTTCAACCAACTATTGGATATATTCACGCAAAATATTGCAAATATTTGTTTTGCTGGGAATATAAAATTAAGCATTATCAATGTTTTGAACCTCATGCGGAGGTGGGAAAATGCGAAAAAATTTGCACACCCATTTTTATAACATGTTGAAAAATAAACAAAAAAATATGATAGGCAGTAGGAAACAAGACCTCATTTAAAAGGGATTGCGACGTTCTATCGCTATTGTTACAATTGAACACCTATTATGTAGGAAACAAGACCTCATTTAAAAGGGATTGCGACTTCAAGTCCCATCTCCTTGTAAATTTTCTTCTTCTCGTAGGAAACAAGACCTCATTTAAAAGGGATTGCGACTTTAAGGCGGCGATAAGTGTCTCTTGCTTTTGTCCTGTAGGAAACAAGACCTCATTTAAAAGGGATTGCGACCCATTTTTACCTCCCTTTTTGGTTTTGTAAAAAGTAGGAAACAAGACCTCATTTAAAAGGGATTGCGACTAATTGGTTTAATGATACCCCGATATGGGTCCAATGTAGGAAACAAGACCTCATTTAAAAGGGATTGCGACATTTTGTTCCTCTTCCTTTGCCCACTCCCAATCTGTAGGAAACAAGACCTCATTTAAAAGGGATTGCGACTTTGCCCACTCCCAATTCTTGACTTTTAAAAACTCTTTGTAGGAAACAAGACCTCATTTAAAAGGGATTGCGACTCCTAAAATTGTTGACAATGTTGCATAATTTGTTCTGTAGGAAACAAGACCTCATTTAAAAGGGATTGCGACCCAGCGCGGAAGATAAGAACCCTCCACAAGTTTCATGTAGGAAACAAGACCTCATTTAAAAGGGATTGCGACTCTCATTCTGCCTAATCCCTGTTAACTCACTTAGTAGGAAACAAGACCTCATTTAAAAGGGATTGCGACAAATTTTTACATGCCTATTCCCCTGAACTTTTAACTTTGTCGTAGGAAACAAGACCTCATTTAAAAGGGATTGCGACTTTCTTCCTTCTTCATCTGTGAAATACCCAATTAGTAGGAAACAAGACCTCATTTAAAAGGGATTGCGACCTGTGGCCCACTCCCACTTTCTCACTTTTAAAAACTCGTAGGAAACAAGACCTCATTTAAAAGGGATTGCGACCAGAGGTGTAGCGTTCCTTCTTTTCAAGTTTAAGGTAGGAAACAAGACCTCATTTAAAAGGGATTGCGACCTTTAAAGCTCTGTAATATGTAGCTCTTGAAATGGTAGGAAACAAGACCTCATTTAAAAGGGATTGCGACTCAAGTTTGGATGGGTCTTCCAAAAGAGCAAGGTAGGAAACAAGACCTCATTTAAAAGGGATTGCGACATACAACACGGGCTTTTCATACTTCCACACTATACGTGTAGGAAACAAGACCTCATTTAAAAGGGATTGCGACTGAACAGGCTTATAAGTTACTCTTCCAAATAGAAACCCTGTAGGAAACAAGACCTCATTTAAAAGGGATTGCGACAAGCACCGGATATTCCCATTCTTATTGCTCTTTTTGTAGGAAACAAGACCTCATTTAAAAGGGATTGCGAGTTTCTAAAAAGGAGGTTTTAATGAACGTTGACAACAGCAATCAAGAGCCTTTATTAGGTTTTTTATCTCTTTATGAGACAACTTCGCATGATGGATATATTGGAAGCTTATTGATAACTGATCCTCATGGTATACCACAAGAATTTAGATGCACTCATCCTATTAAACCTACGGCAATCCAAAAGGATATTATACGGAGAGAGTTTAGAAACCTATGTTGGTGTCAATTTATGCGGATTTTCTTTGCTCAAATCTCTTCAAACTGTTCCATCAATTTTAATTGTTGGCAAGAATTACCTACTTGACACACGAAAAGTAACTTCTTATCCCGTTGTATATGTTAGAAAAGCTGGTGAAACAATAGATTTAAGTTCATCGGAAAGTTCAAAAATTGGTAAAAGGGAAAGAATTGAATGCCCTACCAGTAAATTTCAACCGATAATAGTTATCTCTCATCCAGATTTTAGTGATGATTTAGCAGTGGCAAAACAGATGCTTGAAAATATTTATTTTACTTGATCCTTTGGAACCATTTAATAGAATGTTAAAAGCAATTGAAGTCTTAGGCAAACAAGATAAAACATTTCAATGAACATAAGAAAACATAAGATTTCTAAAATATTATGAAATTTCTTAAAGATTTACGGATTAATTTAGCTAAAAAATTAATACTTAAAAAGAAAGAAGACATATTTTTACTTGATAAGATTGAAATAGACTTAAAGGGAGGAAGCCCAGTTAAACTTAAAATTCCTCCTTTCCCTACGCCTCAGAATATAGAACACCAATATTTTCAGAAACCATTAGTTAAGGATTATAATGTAAATTTCCCCGATTGTAAACATACTTGTATGTATCGTATTTCAAAAGATAAATTACCTGAAATCTCTGTTTTTGAAATAAGGGGAAAACTTTTCTGCCCTAAAATAAAAGCTTTTGCAGTTAATTTAGGTAACCCCGTGGTCATTGGAATGTCTTATAAAAAATACGAAAGAAAGGATAGGGTGTCAACCTTATTCCCTGTTAGTGATGATAAACTTTGTATTCACGGTATTGAAAGAAAGTTATGTTCTATTTGCAATCAAAGATTACAAAATAAAAAAACACCAATTAAGTCTAATTTTTTTCAATTAATTTTACCCATTCTCCAACCTCCATTAGGTGAAAATTTTGATAATCCGATTGCTTTTCAAAATAAATTGAAGTTATATCCCTTTAAAATAGATGGAGTTAAATTTTTAGCCAATCATAAACAGGCAATACTTGGAGATGAGATGGGACTGGGAAAATCTATACAAGCAATTGTTGCAATAAGATTACTATTCAGAATTGGGGAAATAGTCAATGTAATAATAGTTTGTCCAAAATCAGTGCTAACTGATTGGAAGAAAAAATTAAACGATTGGGCTCCTGAATTGAAAGTTGTAAAAATATGTGGCACTCCAGAACAAAGAAAAATTATCTGGTACTTTCCCGCGCATGTTTATCTAATAACTTATGATACGTTAAGGCAGGATGAGAATGTATCAAAAAAAGATTTTGATCTGGTTATATTAGACGAAATTCAGAAAATAAAAAATCCAAGCTCTGGAATTCCAAAAGCAGTCAGACAAGTTAATGGTAAAATTCGCTGGGGATTGTCTGGGACACCATTGGAGAATCACCTTGATGAGCTTGTGTCTATTTTTGCTTACATTAAACCAGGGCTTTTAACTTATAATGATGTTCAAAATCTTAAGAAGATTAAAGATTTAATTAATCCATTTTTTCTTAGGAGAAGAAAACAAGATGTTCTGAAAAAACTTCCTAAAAAAGTTTATGAAGAAGTTTGGCTTGAACTTACACCTGAGAGGAAAGCATATAATAAAGTTGAGCAAGAGGGAATTGTTACTTTAAAAAAGCAAGGAACATCTGTAACAGTTCAACATATTTGGGCATTAATTTCAAAATTGAAACAAATTTGTAATTTAGACCCTATATCAAATGAAAGTTGTAAACTTGAATATCTTCCTGTTGCCATTCAAACAGAAGACAGAACTCATAGAATTGGGCAGAAAAAAACTGTATTTGTTTCATCACTTTTTACTGTTAATACAATAGAAGAGCGAATACAAAATATTCTTAACAAAAAGAAACAACTCTTTAAAGAGGTTATTGATCACTTGAGTGATACAAGATTATCTAAAATTTTATCTGAAGAAGATTTGTTCAGCCTTTTTAATATCAAAAAATCTAAGAGTAAATAAAATGTCATAGCCAAGATTTAATCTCATAAGATAATCCAACCTTGACAATATTTCTGCAATGTTTCTGTTTGAAAAATTAATTTCCTCAGAGGGTTATAATTAACTTAAGGGCAAAAGCTCTGAATACAAGTAATAAAAAGAGGTGTGCTATGAGTTTAAAAATTCTTCATACTTCTGATTGGCATTTGGGAAAAGTTTTCAAAGAGACCACCTTTGAGCTTTTACCAATTCAAAAGCAGATAATGGACGAAATCGTTGATATTACCAGAAAAGAAAACCCTGACATTGTATTAATTGCAGGTGATATTTTTGACACATACAATCCTTCCTTTGAAGCTGAGAAAATTTTTTATGAAACTCTTTCAAGGCTTTCCGAGCAAAACTGTTTTGTATTTGCTCTCGCTGGCAATCATGACTCACCTGACAAGCTTCAAATATCAAAACCTTTAATAGCTGGTAAACATTCAATCTTCATAAAGAGCACAGCCTTTGATGAATCTAAGGATATTGAATTTGAAAATGAAAATTTTAAGCTCGCTCTTGAGAATTCATTTCTAAAACTACACTTAAAAAATGAAGGAACAGTTATAGCATTAAAATGTCTGCCCTATCTTTCAGAGGTTAGATTAGGATTAGCCGGTGATGAATATCTTAAAAAGGTCAATGAACTCCTATCCATTGAGCCACAATTTAGTTGTGATTACTTTTTATTGACGAGTCATCTGTCTATAGCAGGTGCTCAACAGTCTGGTTCTGAGAGGATTTTTCAAATTGGTGGCATTGAATATATTCCTATAGATTTTTTACCCAAAAGTGCTCACTACATAGCTCTCGGGCATCTTCATAGACATCAAAAACTAAGAAATGCTACTTACTCAGGTTCAATCTATCCCTTTGACCTTGCTGAGATAGAGCATAAAAAGGGAGTTTCTGTATGGGAAAACGGTAAGCCTGATTTTATAGAATTTAACAAAATTCCAAAGATAAGAAAGATTGAATTTGATTCTCTTGAAGATGCAGTAAAGAATGCACCAGAGGATGAGGCATACTATTATGTATTAATAAAAAATCCGCATGCTTATACTACCGCTTCAATTGATGCATTACTTAAAGCATACAGAAATAGACTGGTAAATTGGCAGTTTTATACTCCTGATGTTCCAGAAGAAATTTCAATTCCAGAACTTCACTCTTTGAATGAAGAAGAGATGTTCATAGAATTCTATAGGGCAAAGTTAAACAAAAAACCTTCTCAGGATATTTTGAGTCTTTTTCTAAAAACATTGGAAGAGGTGAAAAATGCTACCAATTAGCTTAATTTTTGAGGGATTAAACAGCTATGCCCGTGAGGTAAAAATTGATTTTACAAAATTTTACAGGACAAAGCTATTCGGTATATTCGGTATCACGGGAGGAGGTAAATCAACTATACTTGATGCAATAATTCTCTCAATTTACGGTAAAACACCAAGACTTGCTTCAACAAAAATCAAAGAAGCAATAAATCCACAAAGAGGGGTAATTAATATTGAGTTTACCTTTGAAATCGGGAGAAGAAGATTTAAAATCCAAAGGGGTATAGACCAAAGGGAGACCCAAATAAGGCTTTACAGGCTTGAAGAAGACAAAGAAATCCCTATTGCAGAAAAATCAAACGAATTTAATGAAAAAATAAAGGAAATAATAGGGCTCTCCTATGAAGAATTTTGTAAAGTCGTGATTCTTCCACAAAATCAGTTTGCGGAACTTTTACGGCTTGAACCTGCCAAGAGAGCTGAACTAATAGGTAACTTATTTGACCTAAACTACTTTGGTGAGCCTCTATATAGCAAGTTTTCAGAAAAATTTTTAAAACTTGAGTCAACGATTCAAGACAAACAAAGAAGACTCAATGAACTTTCTGAAATTTCACAGGAAAGCATTATTAACAAAGAAAGAGAGGTTGATGAGATAACAAAGGCTCTCGGCGAACTAAGACAAAAACAGAAAGAATTGATGGAAAAGCTTAATATTCTTAGAAATTTCAAACAACTTAGCGATAAAAAGAAAGAACTTGAGAGAGAACTCCAAAAAATGGAAACAAAAAAGATAGAAATAGAGAGCTTAAAAAATAAAATTCAGATGGATGATGAACTTGCTCCGTATAAAAAATCATTTGAAGAATTAAAAAATCTTAAAAAATCAATAGAGGCTAATAAACAAAAACATGAAGAACTTGCCAGAGAATTAAAAATCATTGAAAGCAGGTTTGAAAAACAAAGAGAACAAAAGGAAGAATTTGAAAAGTTTTTTTCTCAGAGAAATGAAGAGTTAATAGGAAAAATCAAAGAAAGTGAGCAATTGGTTGAGCTTGAACAAGAGATTAAAAGTCTTTTAGATAAAGAGCAGCAGAGAGCAAAAGAGATGAAAAAGCTTAATCTTGAGTTTAAAGAAGTTGATGAACAGTTGAAAAGAATTGACACTGAAACTACTCAATTAATGAAAAATATTGAAAAAAATAAAGCTCTTTTTGAGAACACTCAATTGAATGATGAAGAATTAAGGCTCTATGATTTGCTTCCAAATGCTTTATTAAAACTAAATGAGATAAAAAATCTTAAAGAAGAAATTGAGATATTAATCAAAAAAACTGAAAGAGAAAGAAAAAAGTGGGAAGAAAGCTTTGCCCAAATTCAGAAAGAGTTTAGGGATAGATTTAATTTAACGATAGCTACTTATGAGGAGATTGATTCGGTCATAGTCGCAAAAACCGAAGAAATCAAAGAGTTAAAGGATAAGCTTTTAAGAGAGCTTGATGAGTTTAAAGTTAAGAATCTGGCGTTTACCTTAAGCAAAACATTGTTGGAGGGGAAACCTTGTCCCGTGTGCGGAAGCACTGAACATCCAAAACCAGCAGAGAGTATAGATGATAAAAATATTGCACTGAGGGAAGAAAAACTCAAAGAAGTGGATGAAAACATATTTAAAATTGAGGACGTTAAAGCAAAAATAAAACCCTTAATGGAAAAGGTGTTTATTTCAAAGACAAATATTGAAACCTATGCTAAAGAGATTTCAGACAAAAAATCCAAACTAACAAAGGCTGAGCATGAACTTTCTCAGATTATTTCGGTGAAACTCTGGGCTAATGCTGAACAATTATTTGAACAAATTAAGAACAAGAAAAAGAAAAATGATGAAGTAATGAAAGAGTTAAATTATCTAAACAGCGAATTTCATGAAAAGATGAAACTCAAAAATGATGTAACTCAAAAAAGAGTTGAGATTTTCACAAAGATTCAGCAAACACATAAGGAACTGGAAGAAATTAAAAAAGATACAAAGGAAAAGAAAGATAAATTAAATGAAAAGACAGGGGGTAAAACTTCTTATGAAATCAAAACAGAAGCAGAAAAAGAACTTGAGATAATCAAAAAGAGAAGTTTACAACTTGAAAATGAACTCAAAGACTTAGACATTAAAAAACAAAACACTCTCATTGCAATGGAGAGAATTACGGAAGGAATCAAAAAAGACGAACAAAAGCAGAAAGAGATAAAGGCAAGCTTAGATTTAAAAGCAAAGGAAATGAGAATTGATGTATCCGAGCTTGCTGCCATAATTCTTGATGAGGAAACAAAGAAATCCTTAAAAAACACAGTGGAAGAATTTGAGAAAGAATTTAACAAAGCAAAAGGAGCTCTGGATAACATACTTAAGAATCTTGAAGAAATTCCCATAAAGGCAATACAACCTGATGAATTACAGGAGACCGAAAAATTTATTGCTGAAACAAACGACAAAATTGCTCAATCAAATGAAAAATTGGGCACACTAAAGGAGCAGATAAGAAAGGAAAAAGATATGCTCAAGGAAAAACAACTTCTTTCAAAAGAAATAACTTTAATGGAAAATGAATTTGAAAATGTAAAGCTACTCAAAAATCTTACCTATGGGAAAGAGATGGTTAAATTTTTTTCCTGGCAGTTATTAAAAGAAATCGTTAAATTGACAAACGGAATCCTCAGAACTCTCATTGGCAGAAGATTTTCAATCAACGTAAATCCTAATCTTGAATTTACCGTTTCAGACCTTCTTTATAACAAAGAGCGTTCAGTAAATACTCTTTCTGGTGGTGAGACTTTCATAGTTTCTTTTGCTTTAGCCCTTGCCCTTTCAAGCTATATTCAGAGCAAAAGAATGAGAGCCATACAGTTCTTTTTTATAGATGAGGGATTTAGCTCCCTTGATAGAGAACTTCTTGATTCTGTATGTGCTGTATTAAATGAACTCAAATCACAGGATAGACTTGTTGGGCTCATATCTCATATTGAAGAACTTAAACAGGTTATACCGAATAGTATAAATATAAAAAGGGATATAACAGGCTCAAGCATAGTAACCTTTAATGTGTAGGCAATAAATATGAGAGTACTTTACATAATAGCCTACGATATAACAGATGCGAGAAGACTTGGACAGATAAGATATTTTCTTAAAGGTTACAGCACGGGTGGTCAAAAGTCTGTTTATGAATGCTTTCTTGAAAGAGAAGAACTAAAATTTATAATTAGCAAAATAAAACGATTAATTAATCCCAATGAAGATAGAGTTCACATTTTCAGAATTGATGGAAGAAGCAAAGTTATTACACTTGGCATAGCAGTGCCCCCAATTGATCCAGAGTATTTTTACATAGGATAGAGTCATGAGTACAGTGTTTATAGACAGAAAAGATATAGAGATAAGAGTTGATGGAAACTCAATCAGCTTTTATGCGAAAGGCAAGAAAGACGGTAGCCTTCCTTTGTCACCTTTAAAGAGAGTGGTTATAGTAGGAAATGTTAAGATTGAGACCTCGGTTTTGTATAAACTGGTAAATCACGGAATTACTGTGCTTTTTCTTACTGGCAAACTTAAATATAGTGGTATATTAAATGGTCCACTCCACAACAACGGATTGTTGAGAGTTAAGCAGTATCAAAAATCTCTTTCTGGTTTTTCTTTAAAGTTTGCAAAAGAGCTAATAAAAAGAAAAATAGTCTCTCAAAGGGATTTTCTCTCTGAAATCAGGGAGATAAAAAAAGCTTTGGCTATGCAGGCAGATAGAGCAATTGAAATACTTAATAAAGCTATATCAAACATTGAAGTAACACCCATATCAATAGATTCCTTAAGAGGTATAGAAGGTGCTGCTTCTTCAATTTACTTTATTACCTATTCAAAAATTTTTCCAAACTCTTTGAAATTCGTTAGAAGAATTAAGCGTCCACCAAAAGATCCTGTAAATGCTATGCTTTCTCTTTGTTACACTCTGCTACATTATGAAATTGTGAGAGAAATTCAATTAATTGGACTTGACCCTACAATTGGTTTTTATCATCAATTTGAATATGGAAGAGAGTCTCTTGCCTGTGATTTAGTTGAACTTTTCAGAGTTAATGTGGACAGATTTGTATATGAACTTTTTAAGGCAAAACATTTGGGGAACAGAGACTTTATGAAGGATGAAGAGTCAGGTGGAGTATATCTAAAAAAAACTGGCAGAAAAAAATTTTATCCCCTTTATGAACAATGGGTTCAACAACAGAGAACCATTTGGAGAGGGGAGGTGCAAGGATTTGCAAGAAGAATACTTGAAGAAAAGGACATTATATCTGGTTGAAAAAGGCAACGGAACAACTGTAAGCAGAGATGGTCCTTCAGTTTTAATAGAAAGAAATTTTGCCGCGCCTGTAAGAATTCCTGCAGATTATATTGATAAAGTCATAATTTACGGAAATGTAGAAATTGATGCCTTTTCAATAACGCTTTTTTCTTCTAAATTTATACCAATTTTGATTATAGGCAGACATGAGGAATCCTCTATAATACTCCCAAATACAAGTGAATTAAAAAGCTATACTAAATATCAGATAATGATGCTTGATTCAAAGAAAATTGTTGAGAGCTTTATTAATTGGATTAAAGAAAGAAGAGCACAGAATCAGAAAAAAGTCCTAAATAGTCTCTTTGAAAACATCTCTATATCAATAGAGGCAGAAGATAGAAACTACAATGTAATGATTAACAAAATCAAACCCTCTGATTTTCTATGGAGCAGGGTAAAAGAGATAATGCAAAATTTAATAATCATAACAATTCTTTCAAACCTTATAAAATTCAAATTAGATCCTCACATAGGAGTAATCAATCAGGGATATAATTATGGTTTAGTGTTTGATATATATCAGATCTATGAACCCTATGCAGACTTTTTAACCTTTCAATTTTTTTATGCTGACGGAGCGAATATTGATTTTATAAAAAATCCAGATTTGAACTATGATAGACTCAGGTTTCTGATAGATAAATTTGAGAAGAAGAAAGATGACATTGAGCAAGAACTTAATTCGTCAATAGCTCAAATACTTTCTTTTCTAAGGAGTATATCCACATGAGATTGCCTTATCTTGTATGTTATGACATATCAGATGAAGGCAGACTTAATAGAGTTTACAGATTTATGAAAGGAAAAGGTTTTCATATTCAGTATTCAGTATTTTATTGTATTTTAACTGATGTTGAGTTAAAAGAGATGAAAGCAGAAATACTAAAGTTAATACACTCAAGATACGATGATGTAAGAATATATCCCTTGCCAAACAACTCACTTGTAGCAGTTTTAGGAGTTGGAGACAGGATTCCAGATGGTGTAGAGGTTTTTTATTGATAAAACATAGTACCATCTTTTTTCTGATTGATAGCGAAGAATCCTGCCTCGAGTCTTCTTCATCTGCGCGAAAGTTACTGAAAATAGAGACTAAAATGTAGATAAAATATTGCCCTAAAGGGAAAGGAGCATTTTTAATAAAGATTTTATCAATTAAGTGAGCCGTGCA
>Ga0123519_10002950_pt1 | contig 28463 bp, 21 predicted proteins | sample YelNatPaOPRAMG02_FD_87396 | JGI IMG/M metagenome (GOLD analysis project Ga0123519, IMG submission 87396) | Hot spring microbial communities from Yellowstone National Park - Yellowstone National Park OP-RAMG-02 (version 2) | ecosystem: Environmental > Aquatic > Thermal springs > Hot (42-90C) ...
AACAACCAGACCGGGCACAGACCCGGAGGCGATCAGATAATATAGTGATCGCATGATCTTCATAGTGGCTAAATGTTGTGGGCTTCGAGCAATCGAAGCCCACAATGCCGTACCTGTCTGGGGTTTGGAACTTTGCATAATTAGGTAGCACCTTCAAGATAAGGAGGTGACTACGATGAGAGTGAAAGAAATAATGACTACCGACGTGAAGTGTATGCAGCCTTCAGCCTCTATCCAGCAGGCAGCTCAGGCTATGGTGGATTGCGACTGTGGCGGACTTCCCGTCTGCGAACAGGGTACCGATCGCCTGATAGGATTCATCACCGATCGCGATATTGTCTGCCGCTTGCTGGCTAAAAACACCGATCTGACAGGCAGGACAGTGCAGGATGCAATGACTACCGATCTGCATATCGTCACTCCGGAAACCGATCTCGAAGACTGCGTCAGCATGATGGAGCGATTCCAGATCAGGCGTGTGCTGGTTGCTGATCAGTATGGGAAAGCTGTCGGCATTGTAACTCAAGCCGATCTTGCGCGGCTGGCTGAGAAGAACCCGGATATGAAGGAAGAAGTCGAAGAAGCTTTGGAACTGATTTCAGCGCCGAAAGCATCTATGTAAACCGCGTAATTATCAGCTTTGAAGGTAAAGAGAGGCTTGCGGGAGAAGTCAACCCTTGAAGGCGCGAAGTCGTTACTTCGCGCCTTCGCATATTCACACCATGCAATTAAGAGGGGACTTAACCTGATGAGTGAGACATCACTGAAGCGCTCAGAAGATTTCCTGAAAGTAGCCGATCAGTTCAAACTCGGGGTGCTTGTCACCGAGGCATCCCATCCCGTCACCGCGGAACTCAGCCAGACGGCGAAGAAGAGCATTCCCGATGCCCTGCGGCTGCTATTCGAGGTAGACTTCGATGTAATCAACAAGTATCGTGAATGGTCTCAAAGCGATGCACCACGGCGGGTGGCTGATACGCTTCGCGACCGGCTTAAAAACGGCGGAAACGTATATTTCACGGGCTGCGGATCGACCGGCAGGCTCAGCATACAGCTTGCGTCTATATGGCGCGATTTCTGGCAAAAGCAGCGCGCGAAGGGCTTGAAGACCACTCCCTCGACCGAGGATTGGGAAAACCGCGCGCACAGTGTAATGGCGGGCGGAGATTTCGCTTTAATCAAGTCGGTCGAAGGCTTCGAGGACTTCACCCAGTTCGGCTGCAAGCAGATCGGCGATGCAGGCCTTAATGATAAAGACACCGTCTTCGCCATAACCGAAGGTGGCGAGACATCGTTCGTGATCGGAACCGCGTGGGAGGGCGTGAAGCGCGGGGCTAAGGTGTATTTCGTCTACAATAACCCCGATGACATCCTCTGCGAGCACGTAAAACGCAGCCGCGATATCATTCAAGAACCGAAGGTGGAAACGATCAACCTTACCACCGGTCCGATGGCGATCACCGGTTCTACACGCATGCAGGCAACCACAATCCAGCTCAGCGTGATGCTCACCATACTTGAGATGGTGCTCCGCGATCTGCTGCCTGAGATGGGGCTGGATTCGAACGCGGTAACGGCGGAGTTTACGACGAACCTCGAAGCGATGCACTCGACGCTGCTATCAAAGCAGGTGTGCGATGAAGTAGCTGAGCTCGTCGCGATGGAGGAGCAGGTCTATCGCACCGACCACAAGAACAACTATTTTGCCTACCGGATCGGGGTCGATGTCCTCACAGATACCACCGAGCGCTCCCCGACCTACTGCACCCCACCGTTCCGTAAATATGACGATACCGGCGCGGCGGAGAGCTGGGCGTTCCTCTATGTGCCGTTCGATAAAACCGAAGATGCATGGAACTGGATCCTGAAGAAAGAACCGCAGTGCGTGGAATGGAGCGAGGACGAAGTAAGAGAACTCGTGGGCGATGAGAGCTTCGCACAGACCTACGAAGTGATTAAGAAGATCTCGCGCAGGGAATTGATGCGGTTCAAGATCGGCAAGGACGGCATCCGGTATCGTCCGCTCGGTCCTGGTGACAGCGCCGTGGGTATTGCGATCGAGGAAGAAAAAGACATGCTTCTCTCCCCGGAAGGCTTCCAAAGAAGCCAGTTAGAGGCGGCAAAGGCTGCCGGCGCTAACACTGGGATTATCTACTTCGGCGGTAAAGATTCGATTTATGAGGTAGGAGAGTCGATTAAGCAGTGGGACCCGGAAGCCGCGGCGGCACTCGTCCCCGTACCGCAGACCGATTTTCTACTTAACGGCGTAACTCGTGTTGGAGCGAAAATGCTGCTCAACGCTCTTTCGACATGCACGATGGTGCGTCTCGGTCGCGTTATGGGCAACTATATGATCTGGCTGGTGGCGAGTAATCTGAAGCTAATCGACCGCTCCACCCGTTATATCTGCAAGCTCACCGGCTTACCGTATGAAAAGGCCAATCAGCTCCTCTTCGAGGTAGTCGAATACGTCGAGCCAAGGATGAAAGCAGATCAAAAATATCCGCCGATCGTAGGTGTATCGATAATGCGGGCGAAGTATAACCTCACAAATGAACAGGCTGAAGCGAAGCTGATGGAGCAGATAGGATAGAAACCTTATTGCTTCGCTGCTTAAGAAATAAGCCCCCAGACGCCTGGGGGCTTATTTTTAACTCCCTACACCCCCTGCCGCGGTTCAAATGTAATGCACTGCGCCTTACTGTCTTTCCAACTGACCTCGATATCGCTGCAGGCGTGACAGAACATGCTGGTGTTATACTCGCACTGCGTCACGTGGCATGCGCCGATAGCGCCGTCAGCGGGTTTGGATGTGTGCTGATTGGACATGGCAAAGGTCTCGCAGATCGGCTCATCGCTGCCTACGAGGATGGAGTGCGCGAAACATTCGTTATCGCGCCAGTAGAAACACCTGTCGACCGTGCATTTCTTTACCTCAGGAACCATATTCTCGCCTCCTCGAAAGTTTTGCGTTACATTTACCCCAGGTAGTGCGCGGGTATGGCAGGAGAGATTTAAGATTGAGGATTGAGGACTATTGTTATACATTTTTGTGATGGCAGGACATCAGAAGCTCCTTGGCGAATATCCAAGTTACCGGATCTGTGAGTTTGTAGTAAACCTTTGGAACAAGCAGGCACTTCCGGCAGTATAGAAAAAGTAGCCGGCACGCATATTGCGATAAGGAGCATATATGACTGCATCCGCCTTACTCCGACCACTTCGCTGCTTCTGGTTTGCCATTGTTCTACTAATAGCTCTACCCGTCACAAGCCATGCCGTCTCAATTAAAGCAAGCTACGGCTTCGACGGCGCCGCCAAATCCGGTTCATGGAACCCTATATTCGTGACGCTGTCGAATATGAGCGCGGATACGGTCGATGGAACACTCACGGTTCAGCAGACCAGATCTCCATTGCCTAAGTCCTCTGCACTCGTCAACCTTCCCCCTCACTCTCAAAAACGCTATACGGTCTATACGAAGATATCCGAATACAGCGGGCCGATCAGCGTGCTGCTTTCCACCAGCAGCGGTGCTGTTACCACGGGCGAAGCGAAGATGAGTATAGCGCCCGAAGATGACAGGCTGATAGTCACGGTGGGTGACAGGGCTTCGAGCCCGAGCTTCCTCTCAAAGGAAATCATCCGGGTTCCGCCGCGTCGGTTCAATTATGGTTCTCCTAAACTGGTAGAGGCGAATATAAACGTCGGCTGCATAGAGCCGCGGGACCTTCCCGACCGGCCGGCTGCGTATCAGAGCGTTGATGTGCTTGTTCTGCAGGATTTCGATGCCACTGCGGCTAACCCGAAGTCGCTGCAGGCTATTGGAATGTGGGTTGCATCGGGAGGGACTCTTGTAATACCCACCGGCCCGGACTACCGCAAATTCACCTCGAACGCGTTCTACGATGACCTGCTGCCGGTTACGATACAGGGGACAGCGGATGTAAGCGGTCTCAATTCGCTCTCTGCTCTGGGAAAGAAGCCGTTTCCCGCGGGACCTGTAACGATATGCAAGGCTGCCCTTAAACCGGTGATCGGAAAAGTAATTATTTCCGAATCCGGCCTGCCGATAGTCGCCGCACGTGAATACGGCGCCGGAAGGGTGATCTTCCTCGCATTCGATACGAAATCTTCGCCTTTCCGCGATTGGAATGGAGCGACGGAGTTCTGGAAATTCATTATAAAAACCTCCGAGCCCGATCCGCTGGTGAAACCGACAGCCATCATAAATCCTGGTTATCCTCAAGCGCCTCCCTCGGGCATTAACGAACTGCTCCAGCAGGATACATCGGTCAAGATGCCTTCGCTCAATGTCATCATGATCTTCCTCCTCTCTTACCTGATCGTGCTCGTTCCGGTTAACTATTTCGTCTTGAACCGGCGGCGCAAGCTGGAGTTTGCATGGGTCACCACCCCCGCGATAGTCATTTTCTTCACCCTGACCGCCTATGCAATAGGCTATACAACGATGGGCGGACGGCTGCAATTCCAGGAGGTGAGCTTCATCGAAGGATCCTCCAATTCCAGATTTGCCAGCGAACTGACCACCGCCGGTCTCTTCTCACCGGCTCGCAGATCCTACGATATTGCGGCGAATGACGAATTCAGTATCAGCCAGGTGGTTCGCAACAATACCAACGAGCGCTTGCCCGATGCGGTAATTTCGGATAAGCCGGCAATCGAGGGATTCGCTATGGCGATGTGGTCGAGCAGGAGCTTCGAATCGGTGAGCGGCGTGGATATGAAAGTACCGGTCGCAAGCGACCTTATTCTGACCGGGAATCACCTGCATGGCATATTACAGCTTCGCAACGACATGCGCCTGACCGATTGCGTGATTGTATGTGGGTATACGGTTACACCGATCCGCGATCTTAGGAAAGGTGACCAGGCTAACGTCGATATGACCATCAGGCCCGCATCTTCAGGATCACCTGGCTATTCATACAGCGAGCCGGATCTGGCTGAGCGCCTTAAGCACTTCGCGATCGACAGGGTCGGAAGCAAAAACGTTCCATACCTGATCGGGATTAGAGCCGACTCGGGTCGGGTTTTCGATGTGAAAAATGCGTGGGGCACAAAGCGTTCCGCGACCGTCTACGCTATCCGCCTGGACTACCGGATCGGCCATTAGGAGACTAAAATTGCTGCGAATCGAGAATCTCACAAAACAATACGGCAAGCTGACGGCGGTGAACGAGCTCAATCTGGAGCTTAAAGCCGGAGATATAATGGGATTCATCGGGCCTAACGGCGCGGGGAAGACGACAACGATCAAAATGGTTTCTACCCTGCTTAAGCCCACTTCCGGGACCGTGTATGTCGATGGTATCGATGTCTCGGCGGATCCCGAACTCGTCCGGCCGCTGCTCGGTTACATGCCCGATTCATTCGGGCTTTATGAAGACGTGAAGGTCTGGGAATATCTGGACTTCTTCGCCGCGGCGTATCGAGTGCCGCGTCCGAAGCGGATGGGCACAATCGATGATATCCTCGAACTCACCGACCTTACGGTAAAGAAAGATTCGTTTGTCTCCGATCTTTCGCGTGGGATGCAGCAGAGATTGCTGCTCGCAAAAACACTCATTCATGACCCCAAGCTACTGCTGCTCGACGAGCCCGCGTCGGGGCTCGATCCGAGAGCAAGAATAGAGATCAAGGAGCTCCTGAAAGAACTGCGCAAGATGGGGAAAACCATTCTCATCTCCTCGCACATCCTTCCGGAACTCGCTGATTTCTGCAATAAAATCGCGGTTATCGAGCAAGGCAAGCTCGTGGTGAGCGGCGATGTCGAGAGCATAATGAACCAGTGTCGAGGCGGCGCAGTGCTCCAGATCAAGCTGCTCGAGCGCTCCGAAGAAGCGGTAGATATGCTGAATGCGCTACATGCGGTCCGCGGAGCCAAGATAGATGATGGTTATATCTTCGCTACCTACATCGGAAACCCAGGAGAAGAGTATCTGATCCTCGAGGCGCTGGTGAGAAACGGCCATAAGGTCCAATCGTTCTGTGAATTGGAGATGGACCTGGAGGATATCTTCCTCAAGGTCACCCGTGGAGCGGTGGCATGAGTATTTTTACTCGGGTATGGAGTCGGATGCGCGCGATAGATCTTCCGCTGCTCATTCAGGAAATGCGGATACGGCAGCGTGGAATAAGACCGTTCACGGTGATGGCGCTTTATGTTGCGGTACTGTCGGTAATCGCGCTGATCACACTCTATATCTCAGGGAGTACAACGAACATTTCGCAATCCTCGATGTCCGACCTCGGGCGAAGCATATTCACATATCTCTCCATAGCACAGCTCGCAATGATCTCATTAATCGTCCCGGCTTACAGCGCAAGCTCGGTTTCAGCCGAACGCGAAAGACATGCATTCGAGCTGCTTGCGCTCACGCTGATCCCTTCGGCTTCGATTGTCACTCAAAAGCTCGGGGCGGCGCTTTTACAGGCGATGCTGCTGCTGGTCGCATCGATACCAGTTATAAGCATCGTGTTCTTCTTTGGCGGGGTATCGCCGTTCGAAGTGATACTGGTCTATGTGGTGCTGCTGCTGTCGGCGGTCATGTATGGAACATTTGGGATGTTGTGCTCATGCTGCTTCGGCAATACGAGGTCGTCAACATTTGCCGCGTATCTTGGAGTGATGGGCTTCGTCGTAGGGCTGCCGATTATCGGCTCCATACTTCAGAGCATCTTTTTCACAAGCAGATCGAGAGGTGACAACAGCTTCTTTGTGACGATGACAGGCGGATTCGCCTTCGGATGTGCGGTGATAGCGCTTGTTGTTTATGCCTGCATCGTCTCACCGATTGCGAAGCGGGTCACGGAGAGATGGAAAGTAAGGGCGTTTCGGATGGGGATATTCGGCGCGGTATTTGCCGTGGTCACCCTTACGCTGAGTAACAGCTTAGTTACCGATGCCGTTGTGAGCACGCTCTACTACCAGAATATATTCCTGCCTCTCTTCGTAAACCCATTTATGGCAGTTACTACGTTTCTGAGCTCAAGCAGCTTTTATTCACGCTCCGCATCATATTATATCGCCTCGACAATTGCTTTTGCGATAACGTGCGGCTACTTTTTCAGGCACTTATCAATCGTTAAGTTTCATGCTCTCAGGAGGTCTCAATGAACCTTGCATCGGTAGGCGAACGGATCAGCGGCAAGTTATCGTCGTCGATTTATGATAACCCGGTGGTAATCCGCGAGTTCCGCACCCGGATGCGGGGCTGGAAGGCTTTTACCATCATGGGCGGCTATGTGCTCCTGCTCGCGGTCGTGCTGCTGATCGCCTACTATGCCATGTGGGAAGCATACTCCTATCGCAGCCACGGCATGGGCATTGGCGATAACGATCTCGGGCTGCAGCTTGTGATGGTCTTGACCTGGACCCAGACCATCCTCATCACCCTTATAGTTCCATCTCTTACCGCAAGCACGCTCACTAACGAGATCGAAAAGAAGACAATGCAGATGCTCGCGCTCACGCGGCTTTCACCGGGTAAAATAATCGTGGGCAAGCAGTTAAGCGGGTTTGTCTATTCTCTGGTGCTGCTCCTGTGCTCGGCGCCGCTCGCCGGAATGTGCCTGATGCTGGGTGGAATATCTCCTGCTGAAATCGGTGTCACTTATGCGCTTTTAATTGCATGGGCGTTCCTGCTTAACGCGATCGGGGTCTATTCTTCCTCTATGAGCAAGCGCAGCGCGAACGCGATATTATCGAGCTTTGGAGTCAGCATTCTTTATGGGATGTCTTCCTCCTCGCTGGGCAGCATGCTTGTCTACAGATCTTTCTCCCACATAAGCCATGGGGATGCAAATCCTTTTTGCCTCCTGAACCCTGGTTGGGGACCGATTGGCGCGCTGGACTGCGCTAAAGTGTGTGGTGTGACGGTCCCGGTTGCGCTCGTGGCATTTGTCCTGCATATCGCGATAGGCACCTTGATGCTGCTGGTGGCGTCGACACATGTGGCCTATACCCGCGCAAACCGCTCGCTTTCGATCCGCTTACTTATGTTGGGAATCATCATTTTCGCAACATGGGTGGGAGTCGGCCAGCCGATCATGAACTTTATCAAAGGCGATGTGCTAACGGCGGGAGTATGCTATCTATTGGCGGGTATCGTGATAGCGGCGACATTCGCTACCGGCGAGATTAAAAAGAAGACTGAGGGCTCGATATTCAGTTATGCTTTTTCGCTCCATAGAGCTTTCACGAGCGATCTGGGCGGCGCCATCGGCTTCGTGCTCTTATGGACAGCTGTGAGTTATGGGACGTTCGGTCTTACAACCCTGTGGAACGCGAGAGTGCAGCATGCGGCATTCGATCAGGGGTTCTGGTCGAGTTATTTTAAGGTGGGTATATCGATTCTTGCGATAGTGACGGGAATGTGCGCGGTCGGAGTGCTGGCGTCGGCGCTCGTAAAGCTGAGAAAGGATGCGTCCGCGCTGGTAATCCTGTTCACGATCTTTGCGTTCTCTGTTTATGGGGTCATGCTGCTCAATTATGACAATGGCTGGTTCGGTTCGAGCAATGTGGAGTGGCATTTGGCGATGTTCTGGCCGCTAACACCGATCTACGCTGCGGCTGGTGAATGGTCGGCGGATATGCCCCATTTGCCGTGGATCAATTATGCCTGGTTGGTCTGCAGCCTGGCTTATATGGGCATAACGGCCGTGGCGCTGGCCCTTGCGCAGGGAGCATCGCGGAAGTTCGGTGGAGTGAGAGAGGATATGGAATGAGCCCGGATGGTGATATTGGGAATTCGATATCGCGCCTGCGAAAACGTGTCCGGCTGCTGCTCATAGAGCGCTACAGCCTCTTCGGAGCAAGCGCCGGGGCAGCCGTCACGCTCGCCATAGTGCTCCTTTCGACACGTTATGATGAGCTTTTAAGTTACTGGCTGTGGGCAGGTATTATTCTTTTAGGAGCGATGGCTGGCGGAGCTTGGGCCATGTTCCGCAAGCTCGATGATCTCACCGTAGCCATCGCCGCCGATAAGCGCGCCGACCTTAGAGAACGCCTCTCCACCGCGGTAGCCCTGCGCGAGCAGCCCGACGAGATGGTGCGGGCGCTCATATCCGACGCGAACCAGCGCGCATCGGCTCTGCATCCCAGCAACGTCTTCAGGCGCCGATTCGGAGCCCCGCATGCGGTGTTCGGGATGGCGCTTATCCTTCTGCTCGGTGTTATCATCCTCCCGCAGCTTCCCGCGTTTCAGAGCAAGACACGGCAGCAGGAAGTGACCGTGATGAAGCGCGAAGGCCGGAAGCTCGTGAAAGTAGCGAAGGAGATACGAAACGTCAGCGGGCAGCACCAGGAAATTCGCAAGCTCGCTAACAAGCTCCAGATTCTCGGAAAGAAGATGGAAACCGGGCGGATGACGCGCAAGCAGGCGATGCTGAAAACCCAGCGGCTCACGAAAGAGCTCCAAAAGGAACAGGACCGCCTCGCTAAGCTCAACTCCCAGAAAAAGTCGATGGAAGAAGCCCGAGCCCAGATGCGCAAGGCGAGCGCCGACCTCACGAAGCGCATGGCTGGTGAGATTGCGAAGAAGGAAAACATTCCGCCGCAGGATGCGATGAAGCAGGTCCCATCGGATAAACGGCTCGCGGAACTCGCGCGAAAAGAAGGTCCCCTCGCCGAACCCGAGCGTAAAGAGCTCGAGCAGGCGATTCAAAAATACACCGATCCTGACAATAAATCGCCGATCCCCGCGGAACTCGGCGAGGCTATGGCGAAGCTCGCGCAGAATGGGAATTATCAAAAGGCGATGGAGCTGATGCAGCAGGTTGCGAAGAAACTCGGCAACCCCAACCTCGGCCAGATTGACAAAAAGATGCTCCAGGAGCAGATGAATCAGCTCGCTAAGGCCCTCAGCAAGACCGATCTCGATAAACTTGCAAAGCAGCTTCAGCAGAGCGCGCAGAAGCTCGCTAATATGAGCCCGCAGGAGCTGAAAGAGCTTTTAAAACAGGCTCAGATGGCCCAGAAACTGATGCAGAAGATGCACCAGGCAGGCGGCACTTGAAACGGCGCATCTCTCGCACTGGGTCAGTGCGGCTTGGGTCAGGGAATGGCGATGAGCAATAGCGCGTCCGGCGGCAATGGCAGCGGCAAGAACCGGGAAAATGGCAGCAGCAACTCCGGCGGCAAGGGCGGCCTTGGAAACGGCTTCGGAGGCGACGACTCGAACAGCGGTTCTCACGGCAAAACCAACGATGTGAAGGACATATCCAAGGTCTCCACGCACGTAGGCGAGAGCGGAATGGTATTCTCGGCAGGCGAGACAAAAGGCACCCCCGACACCCGCTCCAGCGCAACGGTCCCCTATACGCAAGTAATGAGCAGCTACTCCAAAGCAGCCGAAAACGCGCTTTCCAAGGAGAAGGTGCCCCCAGCGTATAGGAAGAGGGTGAAGGAGTATTTTCATAGTTTGGAGTGAAGGGAAAGCTGTCAGCTAACAAAGAATGAACCATGCAACCACAAGAACGCATAACGCAGTTTGGTGTTTCGGGATTTGAGGGTTGGAGAACGGAGTTATCGGGTGATCCACTCAGCCTTTAACCCAACCCGGAAATCCCGAAACTTATGCTGCTGCAGACTGGATTCCCGCCTTCGCGGGAATGACAGTGATTACTGCCTGTGATGATCAATACTACCTAAGGGATCGCTGACAGCCATCAAAAAGGAGAAACCATGCAACCTCAAGAGCGCGTAGCGCAGTTTAATACTTATTTTAAGAAGCTCCGCGAGGAGATCGGTAAGGTGATCGTGGGGCAGGACGAGATCGTCGAGGGGGTGATCATCTGCCTCATCTCCAACGGCCACGCGCTCCTCGAAGGGGTTCCGGGCCTGGGAAAGACGCTCCTCGTGCGTACCCTCTCCGAAGCGACCGAGCTCAAGTTCTCGCGCATCCAGTTCACCCCCGACCTGATGCCCGCGGACATCGTCGGCACCAACATCCTTGTCGAGACAGCCGCCGGAGCGCGCGAGTTCCAGTTCCAGCACGGACCGGTCTTCGCGAACATCGTCCTCGCCGACGAGATCAATCGCGCCACCCCGAAGACCCAGTCCGCGATGCTTGAGGCGATGCAGGAGCGGTCGGTGACGGTGGCGGGAGCGATCCGCAAGCTCGATGAGCCGTTCCTCGTGCTAGCGACGCAAAACCCCCTGGAAATGGAGGGCACCTACCCGCTCCCCGAGGCGCAGCTCGACAGGTTCCTCTTCAAGCTGATGGTCGAGTTCCCGAGCATAAGCGAACTTGCGAGCATAATCGACCGCACCACCGGCAGTTCCGATACGCATGCGAGTAAGGTCCTCGACGGCCCAACGCTTCTCGAAATGCGAGAGCTCGCGCGTGAGGTTGTAATCGCAGACCACGTAAAAGAGTTCGCGCTAAGAGCCGTAATCGGCACCCACCCCGACTCCGAGTTCGCCCCAAAAATGACCAACCAATACGTCCGCTACGGCTCCAGCCCCCGAGGTGCGCAGTCGATAGTAGTAGCCGCAAAAGTCCGAGCTCTCCTCGACGGCCGGTTCAACGTCTCTTTCGAAGACATAAAATCAGTCGCCAAGCAAGCCCTCCGCCACCGAATCATCTTAAACTTCGAAGGCGAAGCCGAGCGAATCAACCCCGACGCGATTGTCGAGGATATCCTGGAGAATGTCGGCAAGGGCGAGGAGCTGCCGGTTTAGAGGAGGCTGAAGATGATTAACGAGAACAACAGACATTACTTGCATATTATCGGTTGGACAGCATCGATAGCTGTTGTGGCGAGCACGATTGTTGGATTAATAGCAGCGGTTATTATGAATAGATCGTTCTATATCGGCTTATGTCTTGTCGGTATCTCCATAATCATTGAAGGCGCTTTTCCATTCATTGTGGGATATTTTTGGTTGGATCCATCTGTATCCAAAGACTTCCGATTAGCTATGAAACTGATAGTATGGTTATCACTGGGTTTAACTGCGTTCAAGACAGTCGAGGGCATATGGCAGACTCATCCTGGTACTTATGAGGTAACCATCAAGATTGTGGCTTTCGTCTTCGGCGTAGCGTTTGTTCTTGAACCGTTTTATATCGGCCGCGCCCTGGGCTGTAGAAGAGGTTTACAAAGTCAAGGATAAAGTTAACTCAACTAGCATCCGCGATATCCGTTGCCATCCGCGCAATCCGCGATTCGAAACCAGGAAAGCACATCTAAATGGAACAGCAAACCTTACCCACAAGAGAAGAAGACCTTCTAACCCCCGACTTCCTGCGGAAGATCGAGCGCCTTTCGCTCGTGTCCAAACGCCTCTTTCCGGGGAAACTGCGGGGCGAGAGGCGGTCGACCAAGCGAGGGTCATCGGTCGAGTTCGCGGATTACCGCAATTATTCCACCGGTGATGACTTCCGGCGGGTCGATTGGAACGTCTACGCACGGCTCGAAAAGCTCTTTCTGAAGTTATTCGTCGAGGAGGAGGACCTGCACGTATATGTGCTCGTCGACGCGTCGCGCTCGATGGAGTTCGGAAATCCCGCCAAGCTCCTCTACGCTCGCCGCATCGCTGCTGCCCTCTCGTATATCGCGCTTGCGAACCTGGATAGAGTCGGCCTCGCGGTCCTGACAGGCGCGAGTTCTGCCACACTCTCTCCAAAGCGAGGAAAGCAGGCCGCGCTCGGCGTGTTCGAGTGGTTGAAATCCGTAGAAGCCGGAGGCGAGACCCAGCTCGCCGCTTCCCTGCGGGATTTCAGCCTGCGCACATCTCAACCCGGCCTTGCAATCGTAATATCCGATTTCTTCGATCCCGACTATCAAAAAGGCCTCTCGGCTCTCCTATCGCGTAAGTTCGAAGTGTCTCTAATCCACGTGCTCGACCAGGAGGAAGTCACCCCGACAATCGTAGGCGACCTTCTGCTAGTAGACTCCGAAACCAGCGACCGCCGTGAAATCACCATCACCCAAACTCTCCTGCGCCGTTACCAGCAGTGCCTCGCGGAGTTCTGCGGGGGCATAGAATCCTACTGCGCCCGCTACGGCTGCAACTACGTCCGCGTCACCAATCAATCTCCCTTCGAAGACCTGGTGCTGGGGTATTTGAGGCGGAGGGGGATGGTGAAGTAACGATAATGAGCTTACTCTCACCCTTATCTCTAATACTTTTCCTCCCCCTCGGGGCGATGATCGTATTCCTTTACCTGCTTAAGCTCAGGCGGAAGGAACGGGTGGTTTCGTCCACGATGCTCTGGCGCGATGCGGTGGCGGATATCCAAGCCAATGCGCCGTTTCAGAAGCTTAAAAAGAGCCTCCTGCTGCTGCTCCAGCTTCTCGCGCTGCTTTTTCTGGTGTTCGCAATCGCGCGTCCGTTCATTAAGGCTAGAGGAATGAGCGAGAACAGGATCGTGGTGATCCTGGATGCATCGGCGAGTATGCAGTCGACCGACATGCGTCCGTCGCGTTTCGAAGTCGCTAAATCTCGCACGCTCGGGGTTGTAAGGGATATGGGCCCCGGCGACACTATGCTCGTCATCACCGCCGGCGCAAAGACCCGCGTGGTCGCATCGTTTACCTCGGATAAAAAAGCGCTTTCTTCAGCAATCTCCCAGCTCAAACCCGTCGACACCGGCTGCAACATGCGCCAGGCGATGGTGCTTGCGCTCTCCCTTGTCGCAGGTAAGAGCGCCGTGCCGCCGCGCATCGCGGTCTTCTCCGATGGCGGTTTTAATGCTTTAAGCGACCTTTCCGCCGGTAACGCGAGGATCAATTTCATCAAAATCGGGAGATCGTGCGATAATGTGGCAATAACCGGCCTCGATTCGCGCAAGACTCTCTCGGGCGATCAGCAGGTCTTCGTCGGCCTGCGCAACTATTCCATGCGCGAGCGCAAGTTTAATCTCGAGCTCTATCTAAACGACCAGCTTCTCGATATCCGCGAAGAAACAATGGCCCCCGGCGAGACCAGACAGGAGATCCTGAGCAACACCTCCAATCTCGACGGCCGAGTTACAGCCAGGCTCGATATCTCCGATGATCTAACCGCCGATAACACGGGCTCGGTATATCTCACAAAACCGCGCAAAATATCGGTCCTGCTCGTTACAAAGGGCAATCTGTTCCTGCAAAACGCCCTGAATCTCGACACGCGCACCCAGCTCACGCGGACCGATTCGCTTCCGGCTGATTTTGGTAAACATGGCTATGATCTCACCGTCTTCGACCGCATCGCCCCACCGGCATCGCTCCCCAGCGGTGGGTATCTTTTAATCAACGCCTCAGCGCCCCAGGGGCCGGCCGAGACCGGCGAGAGCGTGGAAAGACCGAGCGTAGTCGATTCCGCTCAGAATAACCCCGTTACCGCGTATATCGACTTCGGCAGCGTCCGCATCGCAAAGGCAAATTATCTGAAACCAAAGCCCTGGGCGGTATCGGTGATCGATGGGGAGAAGGGCTCGCTCGGGGTCGCGGGCGCCAAGGACAACCGCAGCTTTGTGCAGATCCCGTTCGACCTTCTGCAAAGCGACTTCCCCCTGCGGGTGGGATTCCCTATATTCGTGGCGAACTGCATCGATTACCTTGCTGCGTCGCCCGGAGCCAGGAATGAGAGCAGCGGAGTTTGCATCCGCACCGGTCAGCCGATGTATATCGACATTCCACCCGGCACGGAACAGATAGCAGTTACGAACCCCGATGGAAATAAACAAAGCCTGAAAGTAACACAGACACCGCTCATTTACGATGACACCGAGCGCGCGGGGGTTTATAAGATCAGCGGTAAGGGCATAAGAAACGAGTTTGCCTGCAACCTGGCATCCGCGCGGGAATCCGCCACGGCGCCGATCGCGGCGGTTTCGGTCGGCGGCAAAGAATTTAACGCATCTGGCAGACCAGTCGAAACAAACCGCGAGCTCTACGGTCCACTGCTTCTGCTCGTGCTCGCGGTGTTGTCGTTCGAGTGGTATGTCTACCGCAGGAGGCTTTAGGGAATGATTCAGTTCACAAAACCCCTCTACCTCCTGCTAATGCTCCCGTTGGGATATTATTCCTGGCGGCTTTCGAAGCAGAGCTTTGCCGACCTTTCACACTTCCGCTCCAGGCTTGCGCTCGGGCTTCGCCTGCTCATCCTGGCAATGCTCGTTCTTTCGCTCGCCGGCACGAGGATGGTGCGTAACGCCGCGCAGCAGTGCGTGGTCTTCGCAATCGACGTCTCCGACAGCGTTCCAAAAACCAGCCAGGATGCGGCTATACGCTACATCAATGAGTCGCTTCGCAACCTACGCAGCGACCAGAAAGCCGGAATAGTCGCGTTCGGAAGCGATGCGGCAGTAGAACTCGCGCCATCGAACGTAAGCAAAATAGATAAGATCTACTCCATCCCCGGCGCCAGCCAGACCGATATATCCCAGGCCCTCGGGCTCGCGCTGGCATCGTTCCCGGAGCAGTGCTCGAAGAAGATCGTGCTCCTTTCCGACGGCAACGAGACCATCGGTAAATCAATCGAGCAGGCGATGCTTGCGGGCTCGAATGATGTTTCAATCGATGTCGTGCCCGTAGGCAATGATCTCCTACGCGAAGCGCTTCTCGATAAGATGATCTGCCCGAATAATGTGAAGGTCGGCGAGCCGTTCGACTTGAAGGTGATCGCTCTCTCCAAGCAGCCCACATCCGGCACAATACGCATACTCCGAAACGGGGCGCCGGTCGGGTCAAAGCCGGTAGAACTGACGAAGGGCAGAAGCGTATTCACTTTTCAGCAGTCGATAGACAAGCCGGGCAATTACGAATTTAAGGCAATCCTGGATTGTGACGACGACACCCGCACCCAAAATAACGTCTCCTGCGCTTATACGATGGTCCGAGGCAAGCCGCGAATACTATATGTAGAAGGTCAGGCCGGGCAGGAGCAGTATCTCACAAAAGCGCTGAGCTCCAGCGATATCGTCGTCGATGTGCGCAACCGGTCCGGGATCCCTACCACACTCGCGCAGATGCAAGGCTACGATGTGGTGATCCTCTCCGATGTCCCCGCGTGGAACCTTACACCCGAGCAGATGGGGATGATCAAATCCGGCGTAAAGGACCTTGGCATTGGGTTCGCGATGATCGGCGGAGAGAACAGTTTCGGCTCCGGCGGTTACTACGATACGCCTATCGAGGAAACGCTGCCGGTCAATATGTCGGTGCGAAAGACCAAGGTCCTGCCGACGCTCGCAGTTATGATCGTGATGGATAAATCCGGCTCGATGGGAGAAATACAGGATGGGGTCGAGAAGATCCGACTCGCAAACGACGCCGCTTCATCGGTCGTAAAGCTCCTGCATCCTATCGACCAGGTCGGCGTTATCGTCTGCCATTCATTCCCCGTTGCCGCCGTAAAGCTGCAGTCCGCGAAGAATAAAGGTCCGATCTATTCGGAGATATCGACGATCCGCGCGGAAGGTGGCGGAATCGCCGTATTCCCATCGATGAAGATGGCGAATGACATGATCTCAAGAGCAGACACCCGCCAAAAGCACGTCATATTGCTCGCTGACGGTAACGACTGCGATGGGCAGGACGGCGTGGTCCCGCTTGTGAAACAGATGGCAAGCCACAAGGTCACAGTGACCGCTGTCGCTATCGGCGACGGGCAGCATGTGCCGTTTCTCAAGGCGGTTGCGGCGACGGGCAAAGGCGGCTTCTACCTGACTCTAAGGGCGCGCGATCTGAAGGCGATCTTCACAAAGGACGTAATGACCATATCAAAATCGCTGGTAGTGGAGGAGCCTTTTATCCCCCGGATCGATCCTTCGAGCCCGGAACTCGCCGGAATAAGCGCTGCGCCCCCACTGCTGGGTTATATCGCGACGGATCCCAAGCCAGCCGCGAGGACTTATATGGTCTCGCACAAAAACGACCCGATTCTCTCCACGTGGCAATATGGCCTGGGGAAGTCGATCGCTTTCACTTCGGACTGCAAAGCGCGATGGGCAGCGCGGTGGCTGAGCTGGCCGGATTATAGCAAGTTTTGGGCGCAGGTCATTCGCTCGGCAATGCGCAGGAGCGGCTCGAGCGATTTCCAGACCACCGTCGATATATCCGGCGGAACCGGGCGGCTCGTTGTGGACGCGGTGGATGATAAGGGCAATTTTTTGAATCTACTGAAGTTCTCAGGCTCGGTGGTCGGGCCGGATATGAAGGGGCGTCCGGTTGCAATAGAACAGACAGGTCCGGGCCGCTACGAAGGGACTTTCGACGCCCGCGACCCTGGCAGCTACGTAGTAAATGTCGGAAAGAAGGGTGGGCAGACGATCTCGCCAGAAGTGAATGTAGTGAGCGTTCCGTATTCGCCGGAGTATAAAGACCTTTCACCCAACACAGCGCTCCTGAGGCGGCTCGCATCGGAGACATCCGGCACATTCTCACCGAGCGCTTCTGATGTGTTCACCAGGCACTTCCGCCTCTCGCGAACATACACCGATCTCTGGCGGCTGCTGGTCCTGCTTGCGGCGCTGGTACTTCCGTTCGAGATCGCAATAAGGCGGCTTTCGGTAAGCCCGGAGCAGGTAGTGGAGATATACGAAGTCGTCCGCGAGCGCATCAAACGCAGGGCTGTTAGGAAGCGCACGCCGAAGGTCATGCAGCGCGAAGAGAGCTTAAACACACTTCTGCAAACGAAGAAGGAGAGAGTCGCGTCGATCAAGCACGAGATCCCGACCATACCCGTCGCGTCTCCGTCTCCATCACCAAAACCGGAGGAGCCAAAGCCCAAGCCCGAACCCGAGAAAAAAACAGACTCCCCCACCCAAGCCAGCACAGCCTCGCGTCTGCTAGAGGCTAAGAAGCGGGCGAGAGAGAAGAGAGAATAATGCGGTTCATGGGTTTAGAGAAAAGGATTTCCGTGCTTCTACACACCTCTTGTTTATTTCGATAAAATGACTATGCCGGTGTCCTGCGACACAGCTGTCACCCATGGAAAAAAGCCTCCCGGCGCATAGTCCATTCCATTACCTAGGCACCAGGTTAAGCGGATGCTTCGGAGGGCTTTTTCGCCGAAGCAGGAGCGGCGGATTAGAAATAGGCTGTGTCGAAGCATGTAAGTATCCGGTTAATAAAAATGAATCTCCGTCAACCCTGGCGTTAACGTCCGAAACGCGCTTGCCCCGAAAGCAAGGACTACATGTCGGCGAGGATTCCAGCGAATCCGGCCGTTCCCATACCGACAGGACTCTTGCGATTGCCGGCAACGAAGACGCCGCGATCACTCCCACGGCGCAAGAACGGCCTGCCGATTCGCCAGTAATTGATAATACCACATCCAGCAAATACGTCAAATAATCTTCGTCCATCAAGACGTCTTATATGCTTCGAGAAACTTTTTCTCTCGGACAACAGCATCTCCATAGGCGACTGCGAGAGCCCAGAAGTAAAAGTAACGGATATTAAACGAGTCGTGCCATAGAATAGGAACCATTCTTCCAACACTATATCCCCAAACCCCTTACACAAAAAAAGCCCGGCCGAAATCATACCGGCCGGGCTTTGGATCACCATCTACTACTCAGCGTAAGGTCCAGCTATATCGTTTCCGATTGTAATAGGATCCTCATTGCCCATCCTTATAACCGGAATTACTGTTGTCCCATCGAGCTCAGCGCCGACGGCGCCCAGCAGGTGTATATTCGAACCTACGGATACCGGATTCGAATAGATATCCATAGGCGCCATTGCGCTGTAGACCTTGATGCCTGGAGTGGTCTGGCTGCCGAACAGAATGCCGGAGCCGTCATCTACCGTAAACGTGTAGAGTCCACTCGGAGTCAACACCGGGTCCGATGTCAACGTGCCGGTAAGGTTGACCAGCATGCCGATGTTATTAAGGCCCTTGCCGTTTGTAACGCCGCCCTGGTTGCCCAAAGCCGCTCCACCAATATCACGCACCCCGATATGCACCGGAGCTATCGCCTTATCCGCGATGCCGGCAGGTACCATCTCATTGACCTTCACTTCTCTCTCGCCGTTCGAAGTCGTGATAACACCGGCGATGTTGAAGATCTGCTTGCTCGATATGGTGTCGGCGTAAGCGCCATCGGGAACTACTTTAATCCCGTCAGTGCGGGCCGGATCTTCGATATAGAACGCATTGGTCGGCTCGGTCAGCCCGCCTGGCAGATCGTAAGGCGGCTGCACTACTGGCTTCGAAACGATCGCGCTGCTGATTATCACACCGGAGTTGTTAGCGAGCTGCTTGATCGAGCTTATACTGACCGGAGCAGGAGCGCTGAAGGTTACGCCAAGGAATGTCAGCACGTTTTCCATCAGCTTCGCGCTGGAGAATGTGCCGTTCCCCTGCAGCCACGGGCTGCTTCCGAACAGGACCGACTGCACAACCGACTTGCTCGCATCGCTGTAGCCGACCACAAGCCCCGTATCGTTAGGATCCGCGATCGACTGAGCGCCGGTTGAATCGTACCACTTCGCCACTTCCGAAGCGGTTCCATCGGTATAGGGCACGAGCAGATAATCGTTGAATGACCACTGCTTCGCGCCGCCGGCGATCCCTGCAAAGAGCGCGGCAGTCTCGGGGGCGGCCGTCGGCTTGAGATATGCGTAGGTCGAACTGCTCACCCACGGTGAACCGCCACTGCCCTGGGTGCTGGCATGCGCTCTGAAAACATCAGCCAGCGCAAAATCGGGCTGCCTGGTTCCCTTGTAGTTAGCAATGGTATTATTGTAGCCGGAGATCACGACACCCTGGCTGTATTTTACATAATCCTTGATACACTGCGCCTCGTAGCCGGACATATCTCTGTTCGATGCGAGGATCAGCAGCTTATAGCCCGCTATGTCGTCATTTTCGATGTTGGGCTGAGCGGTATCAGCATCAGCCATCTTCGTATACGCAACACCACGGCTTGTAAGGAACTTATCCGCCGTGCCCCAGTCTCCGTCATAATTGCCGTTATTGACGGTGTCGGCTTTATTGATTTCGCTGTAGGAGAGCGCTACACCCTTGCTCTTCGGAGCCGGCGCGGTGCTTGCCGCCGCGGATATCGGGCCGACTTCGTTGGAACTGGCGCTGTCACCCGCGCCGTTCGTAGCTTTCACATAGTAGTAGAACGGTCCACCCGGAGCCATTCCCTGCGCGCTGTCCTTCCATTTCGAATAGGTGTCGGTGGTGGTCGCATAGAGGGTTTCATTACCCGGAGCCGTGCCGCGGTAGATCTTATAACAGGTCGGGTCGTTGGAACTCGGCGCCGGCGGCGTCCATTTCAGCCTGATCTGGCCATAGACATCATTTGAAGCGACAAGAGCCGTGGGAGGCTGAGGACCATTCTGCAGGTGCACTTTGTATGCTACCGTTGTAGTCCCAGGATACTTGACCAGGACGTATGTGTTGTGTTGATCGTCGGCGGATAGCCAGAGATCGCTATTTCCGCCGGGACCCGATAGAGCGATAATGTTATAGGTAGACGGCGCGCCGGTCGTTCCACCTGCATTACCGTAGCCATCGATGAATATCCCGTTCATATCGACGCGGATGCACCCGGTAGAGTTGTAACCCGAAACGTATAAATACTGCGGATTTACGCTGTCGGCCGGATCATTGACATAGGCAAGCCCGCCCAAAGTCCACGAGCTATTGAGCCACGCCGGTTTGGTGAAGGACCACGTCGTGACCTCGTTCAGCGAGGCATCGACTTTCTTAATGAACGGCGCGGATGATCCCTTTCCAGCCCAATAGCTGTTGCCATCCTTATCAACGGCTACATGATAGGGGCTCGTGAGCCCAAGGTTACCAAGGTCTTTTTCCAGGACCCAGTTGGTCCCGTCGAATTTATAGACCTCGCACTTGGATCCACTGCCGGCTTCAGCGACAAATGCCCGTGTTCCAGCGGTGTTAACGTTGCCATTTACGAAGACACCTCTGGGTGTATTGGTAGTGGAGAAAAGCTTGGTGAGGTTGCCGCCGGTTGGAGTTCCGACTGGATCCGATGCGATTGCGATCTGCTTTGCGCCGTAGTCGACGACATAGACCGTATCGTCAGGTCCTACGAACGCATTCATCAGTATGCAACCAGCCGGTGCGGTGGCATAGCTGATTTTATTACCGGTGTCGGTGTAAGCCGTTGCGCCGGTTCCTCCGGAATCGGGTTTCCAGATTCGCAGACATGAGCTACCGCTCGTGACACCGTAGAAGTATCCATAATACTGGCTTCCCGGGTTCTTATTTACAGCAAACCCACGGTCGTCTGATGCGCCGTTGAATGCGATTCCGCATACCCCCTGATATGATCCCGCAAGACAGACCGAAGCCAACAGGCACAGGAGAATGCTCGCGGATAGCAAGATCAGGCTTGCTCTTTTCATCCCTTTACCTCCTTCTTATGTTCCACCTCTGAATTATCAAGCCCGTCTTTAAGGACGGGGTAAAGCCGGAGTGTTTAATGAGTTTCGCATAATGATGTGACGTACTGGCGGGTCGGATCAAGCACGAAGCCTTCTGCCGGATTGCCACTACACTACCTGAAACTCAGTAGAACTTTTGCTAACAGGTCCAAGGGATACTAACGCCCGCCGGCAAGCCTGGCGGGCGTATTAGTAATTGCATTATATCCTAATTTTTACTGGTGCGCTAGTTATTAAAGTCTCCGAATACAGGAGTATAGCAACTGCGATCCTTTTCATAATGGTATTTGACGTGGCTGTCAAGGAACAATATGTTCCAGCCGTTTACGTGAAGAAGCTCATACTTACCTGAAGCCTGGCCGGTTTTAGGGTTCACAGGATCATAGCGCCTGTCCCAGACGATGGGGACCTTGGTCATCGGAGTATATTTCCAGGTCCACGGCGGCTTCGCGGTGGATTGGTCGTTGGTCCCGATCCAGTTGGTATCGGTAAGCAGATGTCCTGAAATTGCAGTCTTCGGATCAAAAGTCCTCGGATCAGCAGGCAGTGAATATGCCCACTGGCAGTAATAATACTGCGCATACCAGCGATAAGGGTCAGTCGGTGAAAATGGGTTTGAAGGACAAATCCAAAGTCCCGGTTTATTCCCCAGATATTTGAGCATGACCTTCACAATATAATTGTTCGACATCGGCTGCGCAACTCCGTTAACAGGCGCATTTGCCTGATAACCCGTTGCCCATGGCGCTCTACCATTGTAGTCATCCGCGTATGCTATCAGCGCCTTTCCGATTTGCCCCATCTGTGCGCCGCACGAGGCCTTTTTGCCCTGTTCCTTCGCCGACTTGAACATTGGGAACAGGATAGCCGCAAGAATCGCAATAATCGCGATTACGACTAGAAGCTCGATCAAGGTGAAACCGTGGCGGCTTCTTAAACGTGTCATCATTGCTAGTCCCCTCCTATAGCGATCCACCAAACCCGCGCTGCGGCCAGAGCAGCGATAGAGCAGGTGAGCCAAACCTTTTAACGTGACGAGCGAGCGCTCGCCACCCTCTCCTATCATAATGTATTGCTTTTGTCGTTCTGTCAACGGGCAAATATTGGTATTTGTGTGATAATTCTATCGCACGGCCTCACAAGGGTGTTTGCCAGTATAAAAATGACTTTTAAGATCTACCGGAGCCACATGTATGACACCGTAGTCATTTTGTATGACCTAATTGCGCTATATCAGACGCCCCTATGATCGGTTATACCGGCGCACCAGTCTTCGCATCATATTCACCAAAGCATTGTCTACTTGTCTGATACTATATACCCACACACCTCTGCATCACCACCGAATCAGGAACTCAACACACCCATTAACACGTATATAATTATAGACACATTGCCGCTCGCAATCGACCAAATCCCAACCATTTATAAAGCCAATAACGCTACCACTGGCCCTGATTCAATCGATTCAATGGTAATTATGGCAGATAAGCGGGTTAGATAATAGTGTAACAAAGGCCGAGGAGGGCCATCAATGAGAAAAGATAAGACCGAAGAAGCTCCCCAGATGGAAGAGACTGCAGCGCCGAACGGCTCCGTAGAGCATCATGAGCTGGATTGGAAGAGAGTCTATGAAGAGCTGGGGAAGCCTTTTGAGGCAGGACATATCCGGGTCAAACCGGGAAAGGTAGGCTCGAGCGGGCAGGCGCTCGCGCTCTGGTATATCGATGCAAGAGCCGTTATGGACCGCCTCGATGAAGTGGTCGGGCCGGAAAACTGGCAGTTTTCCTGGTCCCCTATACCTACCCCAGATGGGCATGTCGTGATCCAGGGGGTGCTCAGCGTATTGGGTATTACTAAAAGCGATGTCGGTGAGGCTAAGGGCGAGGATGAACCGTGGAAAAGCGGTGTCTCCGACGCATTCAAACGGACCGCGGTGCAGTTTGGAATCGGCAGATTCCTATACAGGCTCCCGCAGGTCTGGTGGCCGTATGATGAGCAGAGCAAGAGGTTCGCTCAACAGGATGAGCTCGCGGAATTCGTGGCGAAAGTTATGGAAGACCTTGGAGCGGCAGATGGAGATACAAGGCGCATCGACCTGCGCGACTATTCCAATATGATCCCGCGCGACTCGAACCGCAGCCGCCAGTCGGGCAGAGCATCCGGCTCAACAGAGACTTCCGAAGCGCCGGGCGCTATATCCAGGGGCGAAATCACACCGGCACAGGAAGGCTACATCCGCCGACTGTATAACCAGAAATTCGGACGCTTTACCAACGGCAACCAGCTTTTCGCCAATTTCCTGAAGGAGTCCATAGGCAGAGTAGTCACTATTGAAAAGCTCACTCGAGCCGAAGCGGATATAGTGATTAAAGGCCTCCAGGATCTGGCGAGCGCGGCTTAATAAGCCATCAGCTATCAGCCGGAAACATATTATTCCGGCTGATAGCTTACACATTTTATCACTGGCCCTCCCTGCTGAACAGGACATCAGCCCCGCCTTGCTGAACTCCCTTATGACCTGCTTTTAACCAGCGTGAGGAGGAACCCGTGTCTACCGCATCACCCGTCAACAGTCCGCGTCTTCCGGAAAGACCGCTTGCGCCACCCGCGCGGCTCGCGCTCCTGATTTCCACAACCGCAATTACTCTGCTTTTCTACATCTGCTGCGTTCTCGCGCTAGTCTGGCTGGCCGCCGTTACAGTTTTTTATTTGGCAGCCGGCATAATTACGCGTTTTATGCTGGGGTTTCTCGCGCATCCGATGGGCGCGCTGGGAAGACTTGCGGCAGTTATAGTCAGCAGCCTGCGTCTCAGGCATGACGCCGAATGGTCGGTTCCGCTCGATCGAACCAGGGCACGAAGACTCTACGAAGTGATCGAGGACATAGCCCGGCGCGTGGGAATCGATCCTCCCGACTCAATCGTCCTGCAAATGAACGTAAATGCGGGAGTGAGCCTGCATGGCTACCGGCAGGGGAAGGGTAAATGCAAGCTCTATATCGGGTATGACCTGCTTGCGGTGCTCAGCGAGGGCGAACTGGAAGCCGTGATGGCGCATGAAATGGCTCACGCCAAGCTCATATACCGGGGCTTTTACACATGGGTGAGCAGAGGAGTCGCCCGCATCTGCTCGGTGGCAAACGCCCTCAATGAGATCACACGCAGCACGCGCAGGTTCTACACAGCCTCCGCTTTTCGGTGGTTCGCATCTCTGCTTGCGGCTACGGCTGCTCGCTTGTATGCCGCATGCGCCAGGCAGGAGGAGTTCAACGCGGACCGAATGGCGGCGGAGATATGCGGCGCCGAAGCGGTGCGCAGCGGGCTGGTTATGATCGCGGCAGTAAGCCGGAAGGCGCAGCGAGTCGATTGGCGCGACAGGCTGCTCGCGACTCAGCAGGATCGAGCTTTTGCCGAATGGCTTCGATCACAGCTCGTTCCGACCGATGATGAGCGCGAGGAGATCGAACAAAAGATCGCCAAGCCATCTTCCGCCAACCGTTTCGACAGTCATCCCTCATATTCCGACCGCATCGCATCGCTTCCACCTGTCGCAGGTGAAATGTGCTCGGCGGCGCCAGCGCTGTCGCTGCTCGATGACCCCGAAGAAATCGCGCACAGTTTCGTGCGTGAAATGGAAAAAATGGCGGCTGAGCACGAAAAAAAGGATACGGCGCAGCGTGTTCGCAGAGCGAAAAACATCGCCAGAAGCTCCACCGGAAGCAAGCACATAACCGCGGGGCAGGGCTGTATGGCTGTCATCATCGGATTTGGCCTTGTCCTGAGCGTGATTGCAATATTGTTGAATTTTTATGATGGGAACAGCCTGAATAACTGGTATATGCTGGCGATATGCCTGTCCGTAAGCGGGCTGGGAATACTGGCTTTTCGGAAGCTCGGATTCAAGGAGCGCAATCTGCTTCCGGTTCCGGAGTTCGGGGTGTGGCAAAAAGCGAGAGAGGACTGGCACCGCAGGCATAACACTGAAGAATGGCCGCTGAGGATCAAAAGCGAGCTGCTGGCGAATCCGCCACAGGGTCGAAAATCTGCTCGGGCGAGAGCCTGGACGGAGATATGTTATGAAGCACTCGCGGTGTGCGACTATGAGCGAGCTTCAGTGGCTGCGGGGCTGTGTCTTGAAGCAAAGCCCGATTGTTTCGAGGGTTTGCTGACTGCCGGAATATCCGCCGCATATTTTCAGAACGACGGCATAAGCAACATGTATCTCAATCGGGCTTTCAAGAAATACAGGCTCGGATTTTCGCTGAGCTGGGCGCTGGGGTGGACTTTTGCGCTGCTCAAGCAATGGAATGCCGCAGAGACTTATCTCCTCAGCGCAATCGCCAATCGTCCTGATGAGCCGACGGTGGTAGCTGTGCTCGGGATCAGCCAGGCCTACCGGGGCAAGGCCCATGAAGCAATAGAAAATGCCCACCGAGCTCTCTCGCTTAGCCCGGACAACTCCATGCTCCGCCTGAGCCTGGTTAAAGGACTGCTGTTCACCGGGCGCGCAAAGGAAGCAGAAGAAGAGTTGATGAAGATCGGCGGTACCTGCGAAGACAGCCTCGGTCTCGCGCTGTGCGACATTCACACCGATGTTTTGCTCGGGAGAATAGAGCAGGCGAATATAAAATCTGCTCACCTGGTGAAAACTGACACAAGCCCACTGGCGCTGCAGTCTCTCGCTCACATCTATATGGATTCAGGCCGCGAAGAATCCTGCCGCTGCTACCTGGAACAATTATGCGAGATCGGTTATTATCCCGATGCATACATGAGGCTTGCACGATTGGAATATGCCAATAACAACAATGATAAGGCACGCGATTACCTGCTTTCATCACTCGATATGACCAGGCAGCCCGGCGAATACGCCGCCAAGCCTGTTGAAGTCATGCAGCTGGCTCTTACAGGTCTGATATCGCTCGGGGAGCAGGTCGATGGCTGCGGCGCATGGATGTTTACGGTGAATATGCCAAAGATAGATATCGATCGCATCTCATTCCTGGCTTGCGCTCCGACTCTCGAAGATGCGCGGGCGCATGTCGAGCAGATATGCTCCGCGATGCAGCCGGGTATTGTGATCGACAGCTCTGTTATGTCGGTACGCAAAGCCGATGCGGCCGACCAGCCGATAGCCCCCGTCGTGCCCGGCGTATATTCATACAAGATTGGCTGAGTTTTGCATCGGTGCCATTTCACGATGGGTATATCCGATTAGCCGGATCTTCTACGAGGAGGTAAATCGTGGCATACCCACCACCGCCATGGAAAGTGAATATACCCGATACCCTGTTTCAGACCCTCAGCCTGGTCGATACCGACCGTATCCGCCCATTTGTGCCACCCCAGTTCGAAATGATCTCCAACCTGCCCGGAAAATGCGCTGCTGGAATCTATCTTGCGCGTTACGGTCCCGGATCGACTAGCGAATATAACGAACTCGGCGTCTTCCTGAGCTTCGTGAGATTCTCCGGCAAGACCGGGATCTATGTCTCGAATATGTATGTGGACAGTGAAGACTCATTGACGCTCGGATGCGATGTGCTCGGGCTGCCAAAGGAAATGGCAAGTTTCAGATATGAGCATGGAAGGCGGGGCCGGATCACTGTTTTGCAGGGTGATAGGGAGATATATTCGATCAGTTATGGTAAACGATTCTATCTGTGGCGCCAGAGCGCGGGAGGTTATGCGTTCGGGACTCAGGGACCTGATGTTATCCGCTTCCGGGGAAGCTGGAAGATAAGAATCGGTATGACCCGAGCCAGAATCAGCATTCCAGAAAAAAGCCCCCTGAGCCGCTACGGCCTAAATAGACCATGGGCTACCTTCTGCGGCAAAGAAGGTAGCGGAACCCTGGGCGCCGATATCGAGGTGATTAAGGGAAAATAAGACCAGCCTTGATTTAACTCCTGCCCTTCTTCGCTTCGCCGATCAGCCAGTCGAAGAGCCGCTGGAACTGGGGATATTGCGCCGCAATCTCTTCGGGATGGAACTGCACCGCGAGGACCGGCTTACCGCTGTCCGATTCTATTCCCTCGATCACTCCATCGCGGGCGCGGCTGTTCACCCGCAGCCCCTTCCCGAGCTTTCCCACAGCCTGGTGATGGTAGCTGTTCACGGCGAGCGAAGTCATTCCAAAAACCTTAGCGAGAAGCGAGCCCTCTTCGACATCTATGTTGTGCAAAAGGAAAGGCGCAAGGCCCGCGGAATAGTGCATGCACGCGCCGGGAACCTGATCGGGAATATCCTGGACCAGCGTGCCGCCGAGCACTACATTCAAAAGCTGAATACCGCGGCAGATACCGAGGATGGGCAGGTTCATATCTATCGCGATCCGGACAAGCTCGAGTTCCATTTCATCGCGAGCGGGATCCTGGTTCGAATTCCTGGGGTGAGGTTCTTCCCCAAAGACGAGCGAGATAATATCTCCGCCACCGGTAAGAATAAGCCCATCAGCCGCTTCCAGAGCAGCACGAGCCGCATCTTTATCAGCCAGGAACGGCAGCAGCACAGGCGCGCCTCCGGCTCACAGAACAGCTTTGATATAATCCACATCGCACCCGCTCCACACAGCCTGAACTTCGCGGCGAGACGTAGCAAAATTCTGCCTTCCGGCAGTGAGAAGAATGATCGGTCTAGACATATCGGCTCTTATTGACCTTTAGGAATTGATTTTATGAGCAAGCTTCAGCCGAAAAGCGATGATGTCTTGAGAAAGCCCTGTATTGTGGCTTGTTTATCAACTAATCTATCGACAGCCATTTCTATTTTTCCGGCGATATGCTCCACCGAGACGAACGATAGATGCGCAAGATCCTTATTGAACCTGGCTGCATATAAAACATCACATCAGCATCGGTTCCGTCTGCCTTGCAATCGATGGATGCTATCACATTGAGCTTCTCACGGTCAAAGATACGCCGGATTACGGGTGTTTCGCCTTTTGGTGACCACGTCTTTGTAATTGGTGGTGTCTTGGAAAAGCCGGCTTCATCCACAAAGACTAACCTGGCGTTTTGTTCTTGCGCCCCTTTTTATCCGGGGCCACTGCTCCTTTTTCCAGTATGCTATGGCCTC
>Ga0123519_10002951_pt1 | contig 28461 bp, 20 predicted proteins | sample YelNatPaOPRAMG02_FD_87396 | JGI IMG/M metagenome (GOLD analysis project Ga0123519, IMG submission 87396) | Hot spring microbial communities from Yellowstone National Park - Yellowstone National Park OP-RAMG-02 (version 2) | ecosystem: Environmental > Aquatic > Thermal springs > Hot (42-90C) ...
CGGTGATCGGATCATAGTTCCATCCGCCGCCCGAGAGGTCGCGATTTGTCACAAAGACCGGTTCTATCTGAGCGCCCGAGTTCGCAGCAACATCTGATGCATCGATATAGCGCTCTCCGTTGGCGTCTGTCCGAACAACGCCTACAACGTCGGCGCCAATACCGACGCAGAGATTGTGCCCAGGCTTTACAACGCGTATACCTGCGGTTCGGCTCGCTTCCTCTATGTAGAACGCATCGGCGAAAACAGCCGTTACAGCCTTACCACGGAGAACCACAGTCGAACCGTCGCTCAACGCCTTAGCCTGAGAAACGGTTATGCCTTCACGCGCCGTGATGTTGAATGATAGGTTATCTATATTGCCGTAGGTCCACCAGAAAGCGGATGTATTGTAAATGTGCACCCGCACGGCGACACCTCTAAGTCCATTGGTCCACAGCCTTCCTTGTGCAAAGTCGATCGTTCCGGAGGCAGTCAGCGCGTGGAACCCTTTATCGTTGCTTGTGTAGTTACCGTCGATTGATGCTACAACTTGATAATTATCGCAGTTCATTATACCGGTCGGTTCCGAACCATCGTTGTTCCATCCGATCTCCCATACCTGTCGGACTCCTTGCGGATTAGGGCGATTTTCGTGCGTGCATTGCATCTGCACCCAAGCACCAAGCTGCCAGTCTGCCCTATTAGCTTCGATATTCCAGTCGGATACGCCAATGACCTGGCCGAGATAGAAATCCATTCGCAGACCGTTGGTGATCTTGCCTCCGAAGTGTGTACCATAAGGGGTTACAACACCGAACGGGTTGCTGTTGCTCCACGGCGGGTTGTCCGGTCCCTCGCCCTGTATGTGAACGATTTCCCATCCATTGTATGACCCGCCGTTGAGTTCGAAGCTCGGATTATCGACTCCGGTCACCGGGGCTGGAAGCATCGTATAGTTCCATTGATCACCCTGGAAAGCTGCTCCTGCGATATCGCGGATATTTCCAGGTCTGAGGACCACGTTCACCGATCCCGCCGATGGAGCGCTAAAACCGCTGAATCGATAAGGACCGGCTCCACTTCCAAACACTGCGGTTGCTGCCGATCCGTTGACGGTAAGGTCGGCGGCAGTTACTCCAGTGACCGGTTTCGAGAACGTAACTTCGACCAACGGCAGCTTGGCAACGGATGCTCCTTTGGCTGGTGAGACTTCTGCAATCGTCGGCGGAACCGCCGTGAGCTCGATCGGCTTGGTGACCTGGAGCGTGCCACCGCTGTAAGTGATCGTCAGGGTGACGTTGTATGTCCCAAACTGTGCATAGGTATGTGCCGGATTTTGAACGTTGCTGTGTGGGGTTCCGTCGCCGAAGTCCCAATCCCAACCAGTGATATTTTCGGCAACGGAAGCGTCGTAAAATTGCACAGTCAACGGAGGGTCGGTCGGTAGAGGACCGACGGTAAAATCCGCCCGAGGACCGCTTGCCTTCGTATGGAGGAACGTATTGAGGCTGTAAGCCTCGGCAACAAACGACACGTGTTGTCGCTGAACTTGATTTGCTGATATTAGCTTCCGGCCGGTGACAACGTCAACGAGTTCATCCCCCATTGGAAGCGGCGAAGCAAAATGCAAAGTGATCGTTTGCGTCGTATTGGTGTCGTTGATCACCGCCAGTCGATTGCGGTACCAACGTGCTACAATCTGTTCCGTTGTCGGTTCAATGGTACCTTGAAAAGGATCAGGCGGGACTGCAGGCAGTGCACGGAACGCTTGTGCGAATTTGCGAAGGTCGGCCTCGTGTCCCAGTGTGGGTCGATACCAGCCGAGCCAAGTCATCGTATCCGGGTCTTGTCGGCGAATCGACATAGTTGCGCCTTCGAAGAAAAATCGTCCGGGCGCGGCGGGAGTGGTGGTTCTGAAGTATACGCCAGCCGATCCGCACGAGCCGAACTCCCAATACGGATTCTGGTGTTCCTCCCAGTAGTTCTGGTAAAAGTCACAGGCGCGTCCCTGGGCAGTGCGATACATCTCAGCAAGCCCAGGAGCATAATGGAATGTGCGATATCTGTCGCTATTTGATCCCCAAGGTGCAGCCCACCGCGAGCTCGAATAGAATCTATCCTCGGCGACCATCATGCCGCGCACTATGACTATGCCGGTGTCGTTTACGAACATCTCAGGATCGTATCCGTGGTGACGAAGCAGGTTACGCGGGGTCTCGGATGGCCATTCGATGTTGGTTCCGGGCGTCTCTGACGGCAGATCGCACATCACGTAGAATACTAGGTCGGGCCTGTAGCTTTTTATGAGATCACGACATGCAAGCCAAAACGCTCGTGTCCGCTGGCATCGCCAGTTAATCCACGATTCCCATTCGGCAGGTCGCGCCTGTAGCCAGTTGTAGGCAGTCGACGGCGGAGAAGTAGGTACGGCGCTGCCGGTATCGTTCTTAAATTGCTGCAGATCCCAGGACGAATAGCCGGAAAGTTTTGCCCCGCGCTGACCATCCTCATCGGATGTGTAGCACGTTCCTATCTTGCCGTTAACACGTATACCTATTCCACGCACGCAAGGATTCGATGCGCAACGGCTCGCGATTTCAGAGAGCAAATTAAACACGATCTGTTGGACTTCGGGTCTCAGCGGATCAAGCGTTGGGTTTCCGAATGCACGCGTGTAGTCGCCATCGGTACCAAGTTGATAGCTGGCAGATGTGAGCCCTCCCGGATCCTTGAGCGAAGTAATAATCGGCACCAATTGGATACCTGCTGCCTGGGCGATAGGCGGTAGTTCCGACAACAAATCGCCTGCTGAGTTCCAGTCGAAGTAGGCGCTTCCAGGATACCACGCCTTGCCCGTGCGATCCGATCCGTTGATGGCATTGAAGGCCAGGTAATCAAAACCGCAGAATTTGAGGTGTTCAACCATCCTTTGCAAATCTTGCTGACGCTGACTCAAGAGCCTTACCGGTGTGCCGTAGTGTGCGTAGAGATACCACGGATGGGTCACGTGAACTCCGATGTGTCGCTGCTCCGCTGGATTCTCCGGCAGAGCCAGCGTCGGGAACGACTCGCTTACGGGATCGACCTGCTTGAACACCCATATCCGCGACACCGCACCTCCGTCGTTAGGTCCGCGATATTGGTTGCATCCGAGACTTGAAACCACAACGCGCGTTGTCGCGGTCTTAGCGTAGAATGTCATCGCAATATTAAACGGCTTGTTGTCTATGGGTAGTTCGCGACCTGTGTAGACCGTTACTCCGACATCGCATCCGAACACTGGCCCTTGCTGTGTAGCAGGGAAGTTCTTTTCATACCACGGATCGCCCCAAGGGTTAATCGTCGGTTCCAGAGCGGTCGGATTCTCCGGCTTGTAGGTATACGGCGGCGCCCAAGGCTGGCCGGGACCGTATATGATACTGTCGGGATGGTGAATAATGATCGACGTATAGCGCTCCTGGTCGTTAGAAGACTCAGCCACCAGCAGATGAGGCACGCCCGCCTGCCCGCCAGTCTGGACGTCGTAAGAGTAATAATAGGTCGCGAATCCGGCATCCGGCGCAGCGGTAACGCGGAACTGCTTCCCACTAATGTTTAGAATACGCGACGGCTTATTCGGATAAGATGCATACGGGCACAGATTGGCTTCTTGGAAGTTGTGGCTGGTGCCCGTGCAGTCCACGTAGTCGGTAAGCTCGACTACCACCGGATCTGGAACGGCGTTAACGTCGTAATTGTCTGCGATGGTCTTCTTCGGACTTGGCAGCGGAACACCGGGGTGGTTTGCGTTGTGAGCATTGAGGTCTACATAGTAAACGCATTCATCATCTACGGCTCGATACGTCACCCCGCCACAAGAAATCGTATAATCGCCTGTGACTACGCATGAGGAAGCCCATCCGCTGGTCCCCAAAACAGAAATGAACGTAACGTAAAACAGCAACAGTGCTGATCTTTTCATCCTTTCACCATCCTAATACCTGCTCTTAACAGTACCATTCTACCATGTTACACCGGAGATGTTCTCACACGAGCTTGTTGCAATAAAGCTCACACACAACTATTAAACCGTTGCAGACTTAAACTTTCGTGCAGCGAATAATATTAGGGTAGAGCGCCGTTCCAAACCTGAATTTTCTTTGCAGAGTTTTCTTGAAGGAACTCATGCTCTTAAGCACCAAGAGTATCTTGTATCTAATCTAATACCAGAGATTGGACGGGTGGTTTTATAAATTGAGCAGCAACATTGAGAAAGCTATCGGATACGTCCAGGACATTCCCGGAGGTTTGGTCTTTGAGATAGGCAACGACCAGCTTACTCGGCGGGTCCATATTCTTTCAAGACATATTGGGACAACAAGTCTCACAAACAACGCCCATGGTGAGGAATATCTCGAAGAAACGCTCTCGGAGTTTGAGATAGAGATATCCGGCGATAGTCAGGTTGTTACTCTCGATCACAAAGACTTCGAGTATGAAGGGCATGACACGCCGCATTGGGATGATAAAGTGCGGACAATCGAGGTTCGGCTGCAAACGCTGCTTAACGACGTGCCGCTGACGATTTCCCTGTTCTACGAGGCAAGGGCTGGAGAGGACTTCATCAGCAAGTGGATACGCATACACCCGTGCGAGCTGGAAGATTTTGTCATACGCAGTGTCACGGTCGAAAAGATGCGCTTCCGCGAGATGATCGAAGGCGTTACTCCGAAGAGCCGTTACCCCAGGCAATATGACAACTACGAAGATCGAGTTCATTCCGAGCCCGATAAAGTCGATGTGTCGCAGCCTGAGAAGCGCTTCGAGTTCGGCGACCTCTCGCGTTCGGTGCTTGCTTATTGGGGTTACGGTGAGGGAATGTTCTTCTTCATGCAATCGCTCACGGGAGAAGAGATGTTTTACCGTCCTAAGGGACTGGTGATGAAGCAGCGCGAGTATGTTCCTCTTAAGAATGGACTCACAACCGGCCCCGCCATTATCGGCGCCTATACGGGTGAACCGGAAATCGGGTTCAAACGTTACAACCAGTATTTGCTCAAGCACTGGTGTGCCGTTACCAATAAGACACTGCCGGTTTCCTGGAGCACTTGGCTCGTTACGCTTGAGGGGAATAAGCCGCTCTACGCGAACTATAACCGCGATTTGTTGCTGGAATACATTCCGCTCATAGAACAAGCCGGTTTCTTCGATATCCTGCATCTCGACCTCGGTTGGGAAGCCGACTATCCGATGCAAGTGGATTCGACTAAGTTTCCAAATGGCATATCGGAGATCGTAAAACGCGCCAAGGCAGCAGGCTTGGACATGACCTACTGGGTAAATCCGTTCAGCGCGAGCTATTGGAAGTCGCGCATTGAGGATGAGCACCCCGAGTGGCTGGTTCCAAACAAGGTCTCAGGTCGCTCTGGTGCAACCGCCATCTGTATAATGACCGACTACTTCGACTATGTTAAAGAGCGCTTCGTGACGCTGGCCACCGAGATGAACGCACGTGTGATCTACTGGGACGGCAACGATTGGGACATTCCCGAATGCACCGCTACAAATCACCAACATCGTCCGGTAGACGCGACTCAGGGTGACGGTCGGCATCAACTGGAGGTAGAGGCTACGAAGCGCCTTGCCGAACTGTGCGACGTGGCGCATCAGGCCAGACCTGATCTGCTTTTTGTTTGTTTCAGCCTACCGTTTGATAATCATCGAATGCCTTGGCTTGATCAACAACAGATATCTGATACCTACTCATTCCCCACGGTGCAATCGGAGTTGATCCAGCGGCAACAGCTCTACCAGATGACCTTTGAGCATCCTTACAAAGCCATTTGGGGGAGCTGGTATGGAATTCACTGGCACAATGCGGGCGATTCGAACCTTGCACAACGCCCTATGGATGAGCTGATACATGCCGAAATGAGCATGATAGGCAACGGAATCGCGCAGGCCGGTGGTGGATTCGATTTCAAGCAGGCTCCGCCAGAGTTTATGAAATTCCTCAAAAAGCTCTTTGCGTTCCGCAAGCGATTTGAACGCTACTTTGATACGTATCAGCACGTGCTCGGCTTTCCGGACGGAGAACGCGTTGACGGCGAGGGGCACATAATCGACAACCGTGGCTTTATAGTGCTCGTCAACCCAACACGCGAAACACAGAAGGTGAAGGTTCCGCTAAACGAAGTCGAACTTGAGCTTGATGAAGATGTTGCTCACGATCTAACTGACTGGAGCAATTTGGAGCAGGGCATCCCCATCGGCAGCTTCGATATAGACAGCGGCCCCGAACTCGAACTCGGCCCACTTGAGGTAAAGTATATCGGGGTAAACATCCCGCAATAAACAAACTGTAGCGCATATCGGGAACTTGTGAGCACATCGTTTCCGTATTTTTACTAGTATACGCAAGTCTACACATCTCGCTCGTTTTCACAGCCGCCGGAGGTTTGCCAGGACTTCTGGCGGCCAATCCCCACATTAAGTCGGCCCTAATTGGGCTGAGGAGGTTATTGATGCCGGCCAAGAAGAAATCCGAAGAGACCCCGGAGCAGAATGAGGTTCTCAAAGATCAACAGGATGCACCGACTGAAAAAGAAACAGTAAACGCGCCAGTTGTCGATTCGCGAGAATCCGACTGGGACCGCATCGCAGAAGAGCTGGCGAAGCCGTTCGATGCTTCGCATATCCGAGTGAAGCCGGGCAAAGTGGCTGCGAACGGCCAGGCACTTGCTTTGTGGTACATAGATGCGCGCGCCGTGATGGATCGTCTCGATGCCGTAGTAGGACCGGAGAACTGGGAGTTCACATGGACGCCCATTCGCGATGGAGATCGTGTGGTGGTGCAGGGAATGCTCACCGTCAAAGGCGTTACAAAGAGCGATGTCGGAGAGGCGAAGGACGAAGACGAACCTTGGAAGAGCGGCGTATCCGACGCATTCAAACGTACTGCGGTCCAGTTTGGGATTGGAAGGTTTCTCTATCGCCTGCCGCAATTGTGGTGGCCTTATGACGTTGAGCGTCGTCGATTCGAGCGCGAAGACGAACTGTTCGAGGTGGTAAACAGGGTGATGCGTGAGCTGGAGGAAGCAGACGGCGATATAAGTCAAATAAAAGCGGCTTACGCTCAGCGTCAGCAAAGTCCTGAATCGGATCAACAGCACAAGGGCGGTGGCGTCAGCGATGTTGCCGTCAAGGGAGGTATCACACCTGCGCAGGATGCCTACATTAGGCGGCTGTACGGTCAGAAATTTGCCCGATATTCCAACGGCAACGTGCTCTTTGCGAATTTCCTGCGGCGGACCATAGGTCGCACGTGCACCGTTGAGAAACTTACTCGCCAAGAAGCCGATACCGTGATCAAAGCTATGCAAGAGATTGGCACAGCCAACGCGGCGTAGGCTGGAGACAATAGAAGTTCCTTGATTTCACCCTAACCCTCTCTCGTTGAAGAAGAGAGCACTCATTTCTCCCTCTTTCTTCCACGGGAGAGGGGCAGGGTGGGGTAGTCCAAAAAACAGTTGCCTTCCGAATGTCGCCTATCGTGAACCGAATGCGCTTGCTTCAACCGTAAGATTTGCTGCCTTGCGGTTTGGAAGTGAACGCATTTTGGCTGTATAATTGTCGCAGTAGAGAACGTTTGATGCTCGCCGAAGGTCGATGTGAAGAAGCAGCCGGGAAGATTCCAAAACACTCTGCAGCATTTGCCATATGCTACGATTGGGATCATTGCTCTGAACGTGATCGCGACGGTATTTGCGTGCCGCGATCGCTTGTTCTATAGCGAGTGTTATGCTCCATCCTACGGCCTTACTCCGAGTGCGCTCCGACTTGGCAGCTTGCTAACCTCCACATTTCTTCATGACGGCTACATTCACCTAACGATAAACATGCTCTTCCTGTATGCCTTCGGAGCCTCGGTGGAGCGGGCGATTGGCCGGCTCGAATATGTGCTCTTCTATATTGGAGCATGCTTTGCAGCATCACTTACGCATGTTGGAATAGTGCTGGGAACCTTGCCGGACTATTATGAAACTCGCACTTTGGTTGGTGCTTCGGGAGCGGTGGCTGGCGTTATGGGTATGTATGTGGTGCGCTACCACCGTCGAACTCTGCGGTTTGTTGGTGTAGAACTGCCCGCTCTTTTGTTGGTAATGGCCTGGCTTGTGCTTCAAGTTGGCTTGGGTATACTTGGGCTCTACCGCGATGAAATCCTTGGTCTTAGTCTCAAGCAGATCGGTTACTGGAGCCACTTGGGAGGATTCGGCTTTGGTATCGCAGTGGCTCTACTGGCAAATATGGCTCTGCAGGGAGAGCGGGAATATCTGCAGAGTCGGGCAAGGCAGCACGAATCTGAAGACAATTTGTTGGAAGCCATTCGTGACCACGAAAACCTGCTCAAGTACGATCCAGATAACGCAGACTCGCACGCGCAGATCGGACGACTGTGGGCACTTCTTGAGGAAGAAGGGGAAAGCCTGCAGTATTACCAAATTGCAATAGAGCTCTACATCTCACAAGGACGAGAAGAGCAAGCGCTTGCGACTGCTGAGGAAATGAAGCGCTTCTGGCCGAAAAGTGCGCTTGCAGCCTCAACGAACTTTCGGTTGGCTTCGTATTTGGAAGAAGTTGGTGAGCTGCAGGATGCTATACGCATGTTTCGTGAGATAGTTGAGCGTAGTCCGGATTCGTTGGAAGCGCAAATGTCGCTTTTGAAAATCGGACAACTTCAGCTCAGTGCGCTTTCCGAACCGTCGTCAGCGATTGCCACTCTAACCGATTTCCTCAGGCGCTATCCGTCCAGTGAGTGGCGAAAGTTTGCCTCCGAAACTCTTGAGCGAGCGAAGGCATCAGTTGGGTGATAGGAATTGAACAACAGGGATTTAAGACAACGAATCGCCGAGATAGCTGCGGATTGCGGTGGGACCGTTTGCGTTGCCGTGCGCAACATTCGTAACGCGCTCGATCTATCAATTAATGATGATATTGTTGTGTCTTCTGCGAGCATAATTAAAGTTCCGATAATAGTCGAAGCAATGCGACAGGTTGCAGCGGGCAAGCTTTCGCTGGATACTCTGTATGAGCTGAGAGATGAGCATCGAGTTCGAGGGTCGGGAGTAATGCGATATTTGCACACCGGAACGCTGCTCAATCTTAAGGACCTGCTCACATTGATGATAATTGTGAGCGATAATACTGCGACCAATATGATTATCGATCTCCTCGATGTGCAAAATGTCAACTCTACTATGCGCGCTTTGGGTCTGACAAAAACTCGACTGCAACGGAAGATGTATGATTGGGAGGCGATAGAACGGGGACTCGACAACGTTTGCACTGCCAGTGAAATTGCAGATTTACTGGTTATGATAGCGCGCAATGAAGCAGCAGGCGGGGATTGGGATCAGATGATACTTGATATATTGCACCAGCAGCAAGACACTACCCGCCTTGGCATGTTTCTGCCCGAAGAAGTCAGATTGGCTAACAAGACCGGCTCCCACAGAAACGTTTTTCACGATTGCGGAGTTGTTTCGACCGATGACTTCAGCTATGCGGTTTCGGTGTTCACTGAGGGCGCTTATAGCCCGGGAGATGCTCAGGTCGGAATAGCACGGGTGTCGCGTGCAATATACGATGCTATAATTAACCTGTGATTACCTCAGTTCTAATCAAACCTGCCGGACCTGATTGTAACCTACGCTGCAACTATTGCTTCTACCGCCAGAAGGCGGGAATGTTCGAAGGCAAGCAGCACCGCATGAGCAATCGCGTCTTGGAGAGAATCATCAGCGAGTGCATGCGCCTCGGCATAACCACGTTTTCCTGGCAAGGGGGCGAGCCTACGTTGATAGGGCTCGACTTCTTCGAAAAAGTGGTAGAGCTGGAGATCAAATACGGTTTGCCGGGCACAACAGTTGCCAATGCATTACAGACTAACGGCGTGTTGATCGACAAGAACTGGGCGCGGTTTCTTGCAGAATATAGGTTTCTTATTGGTCTTTCACTCGACGGCCCAAAGCGATTGCACGATTACTATCGCAAGGACTCGGGCGGACGAGGTACGCACGAACGTGTAATGCGTGCAGCAGAGGTAATGAGAGAACATGGAGTAGAGTTCAACATTCTTGCGCTGCTCAACGATTTGAATGTCAAAGAACCAGATGCTGTCTACGATTTTATGAGGGCAAACGACTTTTCGTATCTCCAGTTCGTGCCGTGCATTGAACCGGGCACCAACAGGCAACCAGCGCCATTCTCGATTTCTCCTGACGACTACGGAGAGTTCTTGGTAAGGATTTTTGATCGATGGGTCGAAGACTTTCCAAATGTATCGATCCGCGATTTCGACGATCTTCTGGCACGTGAGATGGGGCAAGAACCAGGAACTTGCACTGTAAACTCTAGGTGCGGCAGCTATGTGGTGATAGAGCACAACGGCGATGTGTTTGCATGCGACTTCTTTGTGATAGCCAAATGGAGGCTGGGCACTATTCTTGAAACGCCGCTGGATAAGATCGTAACCTCTGAGAGAGCCGAAGAGTTCGCGCGGTCTAAAAGTCAGTTAGGACCTGCATGTGAGGCATGCCGGTTTCTCTCAAAGTGCTGGGGCGGATGCCAAAAACACCGCGTCGTTCTCGGCGGAAAACTCACAGACCCAAGCTACTTCTGTCGATCCTACAAGAGATTATATGCCCACGCTGAGCCGATAATGCCTAAGTTGGCCGCCAGACTGGAGGCGATGGGGCGGGTGTTTTGCAAGCCGGGTGACGGGGTACAAACTAAATAATAATCGAGCCTCTTGCCTGCTTTTCGGCGGGGGAAACCGATAAAGATGCAGGGGTTGTTTGTAATATGCCGACGGGCAAGGCCGGTCGGCATTTTTAATGGTCGAGCTCAGAGGTTGGCCGCAAAGAGGTACGCAAGTGGTTGTTGGAAACAGATTCAACGGAGATAAGTTGGAAATAAGAGTCCCCTGCAAGCCGGAGTATGTGCGTACTATTCGGCGTGCGGTAGCGGAATTCGCTGCTTCTCTCAATATGCCGGATTCGGCTGTGGCGGATATCGAAATCGCAGCGTCGGAAGCGGTCGCGAACGTTATCCGCCATGCCTATACAGGATGCCAAAAACTGCCGCCGGTGCGCGTTAAGTGTGCTCAGAGCAGAAGCGGGCTTACTGTTGAGGTCGTTGATAAAGGTTGTGGGTTTGATGCACCGCCCAGAGATGTGATTCCGGATGTTGACTTTGAAAAAGAAGGCGGGCTCGGCATAATTTTGATAAAGAACTTCATGGACCGTGTTTATTATGTTTCCAGACCCGGCGAGGGCACCAGGATTCGCATGACCAAATGTTCGCGTCGCAAAGGTTCCGAGCCGGGTGCTGGAAAGTATATGGCAAGCCGGAATCATTGAGCGGTGCCGATCTCTCAAACCCGCTTCAACGCCTCACCTATAGCCTCGTCCGATGCTTGCAGCGTTCGTTCGATTATTTCGTCGGTGTGCATTGGTGAGATAAACCAACAATGTCCTGGGTCGAAGTAGATTCCGCGATCAGCCGTGCTGGCGTAGAATTCGTCGCGCAGATTATCCAGTCCCTCACCGAACTTTAATCTTGGCATCGGCGGTTGGCCTATCATCCACGCATTTACGCCATGGGAGCGCATTATTTCCTCAAGACCATCCATCAGACGTTTGCCCTGCCGCCAGATCGTTGATATGCCATCGATCCGTTCCATCTCTCTAATGGTAGCAAGAGCTGCCGTGACTCCGAGCAGTTGTCCATGGAACGTCGCTGCGATCCATACATCGTTCACTGTTTCCATTATTTCGCGCTTGCCACAGACAAGCGATATGTCGTAGCCGTTGCCGAGAGCTTTTCCAAAGCACGACAAATCGGGCGTTATACCGCAGTATTGCTGGAACCCGCCCATTGCGAACCGGAATCCGGTTTTGACCTCGTCAAAGCAGAGTATCACCCCGTGCTTCGCACACAGTTCCTTGACATCGGCAAGATACGTGCCGGTAGGCCCGTCGCCTTGAAACGCCTCGAGCATAAACACGGCAATTTGGTCGCGGTTTGCTTCGAGAACTTCGCGCAGAGCGTCGATGTCGTTATATGGAACTCCGATCGTAAGTTCCTTGACACATCGAGGAATTCCGCGCTCGCCGCTGTCACACCAATCGTGCCAACCATGGTAGCCACACCGGATGACTTTTTCACGTCCGGTAAATGCACGAGCAATCTTGACAGCACCGGTTGTTGCACCAGAGCCGCCAGTAAAATAGCTAACCATCTCGCACGAAGGAATCAGCTCGCACAGCTTCTCTGCGAGTTCCAGCTCGGAAGGATGGTGGATGTTGAATATCATTCCTTCGTCGATACGAGCTTTTACTGCCTCATCCACGGCAGGATAGCCGTATCCTAGCAGCATCGGTCCGAACGCGCAGAGATAGTCGATGTATTCGTTGCCATCTGCATCCCAAAACTTGACTCCTTCGCCTCTAACAGCATAGATAGGATAACGGCCATGCACTTTTCCAGGACGCTTGTGGCCCTGTCCTCCTCCGACAAGCAAGCGCGTGGCCTTTTCGAACAACTCTTCGGATTTTTTAAGCGATCTTGTAATCTCTGTCTTCACCTGTGCGAGCAGCCCTCCCGATTTAAGCTCTAGTCTGTTATTATAACAGAAAGCTACTATATTAGTCGCTTCAGAATGTGGGAGAAAGGTGCTATGCTAAATGATCAGCCCGAAGCAAGTTATTGGCAAGTTACACTTGAACGGCAAGCCACCGTATGCGACAAGTCATGAGTCTGCTATTCGCGCCCGAGCTCTTATCGCCGCTTTCTTGATCATTCCTGCGGACAACTACTGGGTGCTTATGATGGAGAAAGTGCGCGAAGGACCTTATCCGACTACCGTATCACTATTCGCAAATTCCGTATTCATCTTGGCCGTTCTTGTAGGGTTGAACACGCTGTTTAGACGCTTCGTTCCTCGATTTGCGTTTACTTCGGCGGAGCTGTTATTGATCTATGCAATGACAACGATTTCCGCCGCGCTTGCCGGACACGACATGTTGCCCACTCTCGTCGGAATGATGACTTATCCTTGGTGGTTTGCTACGCCTGAGAACAGATGGGTCGACACATTCCTACCGCATCTACCCGATTGGCTTAGCGTTACCGACCCGGCCGCAATGAAGGGCCTATGGGAAGGGAACTCTAGCCTTTACAAAACAGGCTTCTGGCTTCTATGGCTCAAGCCGGTGCTTTGGTGGGTTGTGTTTATGTGTGGACTTACGCTGGTGATGATGTGTATTAATACATTATTACGATGCCAGTGGACCGAACGAGAGCGACTTTCATTTCCGATAGTGCAGCTTCCACTGGCTATGACCGAGCCCACAGGCGAGATGTGGCGAAGCAGATTGTTTTGGTTGGGATTCCTGATATCGGGCGGAATAGTGTTTCTGAACGGCCTCTCGGTCTATATACCGGCTATGCCCAAGATCGACGTTGGCTATGAAGAACATAATCTCGCAGCAGGCATCACCTCTGCTCCTTGGAGTGCTATCGGATGGATGCCGTATTCGTTTTATCCGTTTGCTATCGGTCTTGGATACTTGCTACCGGCTGATCTTGTGTTTTCTTGCTGGTTCTTTTATCTGTTTTGGAAACTGGAATATGTAGCGGCTGCAGCCTTCGGATTAGATTCGGCAGGTCTGCCATTCGCGCGCGAGCAGGCCTTCGGAGGACTAATAGCCATCGTTGTGTCTATGGTCTGGGCAAGCAGGAGCTACCTAAAACAAGTGTGGCTTCGTGCGATAGGTCGGAAGTCGGAGTTGGACGATTCCGGGGAAGCAATGTCGTATCGAACTGCGATAGTGGGATCACTGATAGGTTTAATCTTCTTGTCGGCTTTTATGGTGCGCATAGGTATGTCGCCTCTCGTGGCAATTGCAGCATTCTTGCTTTACTTCATTATTGCAACAGCGATTGCTCGAATCAGAGCGGAACTTGGCCCTCCTGTGCACGATTTTCATTTTTCGGGACCAGATTCTATGATCACAACTTCGGCGGGTATCGGCAGATTGTCAAACGGCGATTTTGTGGGACTCGCTTACTTTTGGTGGTTCAACAGAGCGTATCGCGCCCATCCGATGCCGATAATCACGGAAGGCGTCAAAATGTCTGATGCTTCGCGCTCGAGCAGACGAGTATTCGTGTGGGGGATGCTAGGGGCCGTAGCGATCGGAACGTTGGCAACATTCTGGGCATATTTGGACGTGGGTTACAGACTTGGATTTTCTGCCGGGGTTAGTCAGGGCGGCGTGTATGCAAGCGGAGCCGTGCGAAATTTGGAACGATGGTGGGCAAGACCAATGAACTTGCTCGGCCCAAACTGGGGAGCAAATGCGGGCATGCTTACCGGGTTCATATTCTGCATGCTAATGTCATGGGCGCGCTGGCGAATAGCCGGATGGCCGTTTCACCCTATAGGATTTGCGCTTTCCGCGAGCTATCAAATCAATTTGGTCTGGGTACCTTTATTGATCGCATGGATCGCGAAGACAAGCGTGCTAAGATTCGGCGGATTGCGAAGTTACAAGAATTTAATGCCGTTCTTCCTCGGGTTGATACTGGGCGAAATGAGCATCGGGTGCATGTGGAGCTTGATAGGGATAGTGTTCGGAATACCGTACTACAACTTCTGGGGAGCCTGAGACTGCAAACGTGAACGTGCAGGATAGATTTCGATTCCGCTACCTGGGTCCGCAAGGGATTATCGAGGGAATACGTGTATGCTTAAGCCATGACCATACAGCCTCGGCACTCGGGTTGATCTGTGCTGCTGTTGAGAGCATGGCCTTTCTCAGCCTGCCGGAGGGGCGGGAGACGCTGCACGATTCCGACTTTATTTCTTGGGCCGATAGTTACCTCCGACCATATCGAATAGGCGTAAGCGGCGAAGACCTGTGGAAAATACGATCTGCACTCTTGAGCAGACGCATACCACAACGACGGAGCACAAGTACCGGAGGCAAACCTCGAGAAATCCTGTTCGCCTGGGGAGGTTACATCGTGTATTCTGCAATGGAACTTCGCCCCGGTTCTCTTTGGCATCGAGTAATGACAATCCACGCCGATGAGCTTTACAAAGCCGTATTGAGAGGTGCGGAGGAATTCTGCGCAGACTATGTTGGGAAACCTGAGAATGCGTATCTCGTGGATATGAGGCTGAACCAGGTTTTTGGCTCGGAACGTTGAAAGCGGGTTGTTGGAATAGTGGGAAATATACTCTAGGCAATCGTTTTTGCAAATCCGAATCGTAGTGGGGAAGGAAGCGCACACACGTGCGGCGTAGGTTACAAAGATGGCTCGCGAACATAAGTTCGAAATGATTGAACACACAGCCGATATTGGCGTTATCGGCTACGGAGAAGACATGGCGGGTGCGTTCGAGAGCGTCGCCTACGGTATGTTCTCTATAATGGCCGACCTGGCAAAATACGAGCCGACGGAGTACCGTACTGTAACCGCGGTTGGAGATGATGAGGTAGAGCTGCTTGAGCGGTTTCTGTCAACGCTCTTGGTAATGTTCGATGCCGAACGGCTTCTGCCGCTGGACTTTGAAATCACCGAAATCTCGCCCGGGCGGCTTACGTGCCGGGTCTCGGCGCGCAAGATAGGCGACGACATCGAGTGGCTCGGACCACAAGTAAAGGCTGTCACCTATCATCAAATGGCAGTCGAACATAAGAACGGCCAGTGGATGGCGAGGGCAATATTCGATGTGTAGCTGCCGATTCGCAATTGCTATTGGTCTCTTTGTTGGAAACTGAGACCAAAAGCGGTGTTGGTCATCGGCTGACGGATTTGTAACCAAGAGGAGGGTATGTTGGTGGAGCTTAGTCACAGACAGCGACAAATTCTGCAATATATAATCCAGCACTCGGAGGCACACGGCTATCCCCCGACTGTGAGAGAAATAGGACAGGCAGTTGGCCTTAGTTCGAGTTCAACTGTGCATGCACACCTTCGCACGCTGGAGCAAGCCGGCTTGATCCGACGAGATGCTGTGCTGACAAGAGCCATTCGGGTGGTGGCTGGCAATATCGAGCAGCTCAAGCTGAAGCAAGTTATCAACTTGCCAGTGCTCGGACGAGTTGCGGCGGGTAGTCCTATGCTTGCATCGCAAGATATCGAAGATTCATTTCCGGTTCCGAAAGAGTTTCTTGAGGGCGGAGATGGCTTCATGCTTCGAGTTAAGGGAGACAGCATGGTCGAAGACGGTATTATGAATGGTGACTACGTGATCGTTCGAAGACAAGATACGGCCGAGGATGGCGAAACTATAGTGGCACTCGTAGACGACGAGGCCACAGTGAAACGATTCTACCGCGAAAACGGCCGAATTCGTCTGCAGCCTGCAAATTCCTCGATGAAGCCGCTATGGTTCGATAATGTTCGGATTGTAGGAAAGGTCGTAGGCGTTCTGAGAAAAATGTAGCGCATCAAAAGCGACTCAACGATCGACACTTTCCTCCTGCTGTGTCCAAAGCTTCAGCAGATCCTGCAGATTCCAATCGAAAGCGGGAGCAGTGTCCATGTCCTCGAACTCATCGCACTCAGTGATGATGCAATTACGGGGGAACGTGCAGAATCCGACGTGCTTACATGTGCGGCATCTGTCAAAGCTCATATTACCCTCCTCATTGAGCAACGCGAGCCTCCTCATTGAGGCAACCGCGCCGAGCTTCCACAATGCATCCTTCTGCTCCGGCTGGCGGAAGTCCTCCCCAAACTGTTACCCAAAACCTTTAGTCCACCAACGATAAGATAACAAGAATCTGCGATAGAGCCTTGCTATACCAAGTGAATCAACGACTCAGGTAGAGTAAAGTTCTACCCTAGAATCTGGTGAGTATATACACGCTGCTAAGTATATCTGAGAGAACCTTCGTGACAGAGCCGACTCTTTCCCATTTCTTGGCAATATCAATGAGTCCTGTTGTAGGAACAACAATCGTATCTCCCGGCTCGACGCTCTTGACTTTATCCATAGGCAAGGCGTCACCGTTTGAACGAACGACGACCACGTTGCCCTTGGCAGCATCTTGAGCGTATCCGCCAGATCTTTCGATGTAATAAGCAACGCTCTTACCCGGTCCTGCCGCAAACCAGTGCGGATGCAGCACAGCTCCGACCACCTGAACCATATTGGTGATCCTCGGAATGAATATCCGATCGCCCTCGCGCATCACAATGTTGTCGGGTGAGTTGTAATCTTTGAGGGCTCTGGAAAGATCTACCGAGACGCGAGCACTATTAATCAGAAGCGCAAGTTCTCGACGCCCAGCAAAGCCCGAAAGCTCCGGCTTTTCGACTTCTGCAACCCTGGGACCCATAGCACTGACGTTCTCAGTTCCACCGGTTGTCTCGGTATTCTGTTCCATCTTCTTCAGTTCCTCTTCTGTGACGGGTTTGGAGAAGTCGGGCAGTTCTTCTTTGGCCGATACTTCACCGGTATCCGAGGTTTTTAGCAGCTTTTCTTCAGCAACCACTGCGGCAGGCTTGGCAAGCTGCTCGGCAGACTGTTGGACAGCCTGAACAAACTGTCCGGGCAATCCTACTCCCAGCTTGGCAAGATAGGTTAAGAACTGCTTATCTGCAAACGCGCGAGACTTTTCAAGAATGATATCTACGTCTTTGCCCTGCTGCGAATTCTCGAATTTATCCTTCTGGCGCAAGAATAACATGCCGCGCGTATCTGCATACGGCGTGAGTCCGCCGGCACGAGCTATCAGATCGCTGAGTCTGTCATCCTGACCATTCAGGACATACGGCCCTGGCTTAGCTACTTCACCTGTGATGTAAACAATCTCCGGATTGCGAATCGACGGGTTCATGGAAGCTATAGTTACCACATCCCTGTCCTGAAGAAGTATATCGGCCTCGCTGTTCGGAACAAGGTTTTCGAGGTTAACCCGTACAATTTCGCTTCTTCCGCCGTTCCTGCAATGGGCTACTTCTGCGGTTTTTGCCGCTTCCGGCAGCAATCCACCGCAGGCAAAGAGCAAATCGCTAATACGCATATTATTCGATCTGGCATAGACACCTGGTCGCTGGACTGCTCCTTCGATGCGGACAGTTCGATCTCGCCAAACTGCGTCGTCGATGGTGCAAACAGTAATCTCGTCGCGATCTTGCAGTTTGATATTAGCAAGAGGGTCGCCGCTCAGAGCTGCTCGAAGGTTTATTCTTTCAAGGCTGAGCGAGTGATCTTCCATCCGTCTGATCATATCTGCGCGATCCAGATAGGCATCAGGCAACACTCCACCGGCAGCAGCGACAAGATCGCTTACTCTCATACCGTCGGTGCGTTTGTATACTCCGGGCTTGGAGACCGCACCCAGAATAGTGACAACCTTCGGCCTGAAGATTATCTGGTCAGGTTCGTAGATGAAGAGCCTATCGAGTTTAGCCAAGGGCAAATTGTGCTCTGGGTCTCCCTGAAGAGCGCGTGCAAGGTCGAATGTCAGTATTTCGGTTCCTTTAAGTGGGTCCGTACGCAGAATATCTGCTCGAGCCATGTAGACTTCTTTTTTCGGGTCCAATCCCTGAGCCAGCTTCACGAGGTCTGCCACTCGCATGCCTTCTTTCAGCCCGTACATTCCCGGCGCACCGACCGGTCCTGAAATCACTACTTGATTAGTCCTATCGGGCCGAACCGCTTTAACTGAAATCAAATCACCCGGCATGAGTGCGAACATAGCCTTGCCGTCGCGGTCCTTCAGGGGAGCGCTGAGAAGTACCTTATATTCTCCGTTTTCAATACGCTCAACCTGAACTGTCTGCAGATAACCGCCCGGTTTCACGTCGCCTGCCATCTTGAGCGCTTCGCCAAGGGTAATGGGGAAGTCCGGCTCGTAACGCCCGGGTCGTACAACCTCGCCTTCGATAACGATTGTTCCTCCAACCGGCGGAACGAATATGAGATCGCCGTTTTCCAACGGTACATCATCCTGTTTACTGCCCTTTATCAGAAAGTTATAGAGGTCTATCCGACGATCGGGTCGGCCTTCTCGTACCAGCTTGATATTCCGGAATGTTCCGGCTTTAGTTGGGCCGCCTGCTTGATAAAGTGCGCTGAATACCGTAGCCATTCCCGTCATAATATAGGTACCGGGCTTAGCTACTTCGCCTGCAACTTGCACTCGAATAGTGGAAAGTTTCTCGACAGCCGCGCTTACTTTGAGCTGTCTGAACCTGGATTGGATGCGCTCCGATAACAACTGCTGCAACTGTCCGGCGGTTTTGCCTACAGCATAGATGCTGCCTGCCCCGGGAATGTAAATCTTTCCGGTGTTGTCAACCTGCGGCCGGTATTCATTCTGAGCCCCAAGATTGCTGAGAACTTCTATTCGCAGGGTATCGCCAATGCGAATTCTGTAATCGGCAGGCACCGGTCCTTGATCCGGCGCTTGTGGAACCGGCCCTGCGAAAAAGTCCATACCAAAAACCTTCCAACTAGCTCCCCAACGGTTCTTTAGAATCTCTGCTGCAAGCCTGAGTTCAAATAAGCGATCTTGTAAATCGGCCCGTTGGAGTTGTGTTAGCGGCGATAGATCGCCAATAGAGACCTTGTTCAGTTCTTCTTCCGCTAGGGCCAGATCGCGATCGAGACGCTCGATGTCCGAACTAGATGCTGCCTCAGGTTGCTTGCGCATGTCCGCCACTCGCTGCTCCAGGGTAACTACTGCACGTGCTACGGCGGTAAGTTGGCTTTGAAATTGGGCTTCCAGAGCCTGCACTTTTTCAGCCTGGCTCGCTTCAGGAACAGCACCGCTGGGCTCCGAAGAATTGCTTTGCTGTGGCTTTACTTCGCCTCGCGTCTGATCGGCCGCTGGAATCGGTGCAGGTTTCTCAGCGTGATAGATGAATTCTGCTCCCCAGCCGCTTTCGAGAGCCAAGAAGAGATTCAGTAAAATAAGAACAAGGAATCTGCTGAGTCTCATATATGTTCAACCACCCCAGACTATTGCCGTCTTACCGCGTAATCACTCTGCAATGGACATTCGGCGACTCTTTCTGCGACTTCGAGCAGCCTGGCTCCAGGTTGCTATTACCGCGCCGAGTAATCCGCCAAGAAAGCCTCCGGCTACGGTATTGACGAGCGTTCTAGGTGCAACCTTCTTCGTTTTGGGACGTGCTCTGTCGATAATTTGATAATCGCCATCTTCACCCTGCTGCGTTATTCGTGCGAGCTGATACTGCTCGGTCAGAAGTTCAAAAGTTTTAGAGAGCACGGCTATTCTGCGTTTCAAACGACCATATTTAACCGCTACCGAAGGCAAGGTCAGCATCTTCTCTTGGAGACGAGACCTGGCCTCGACAATTCGGTTCCGACTAGCCTCAAGTGCTTTTTGGCGTACTTGATCGTCAATCAAAGAATTAAGCTCACCAGCATTAGCAAGCCGACTTCTAACTTCCTCGAGTTCCACGTCGATAACCAAAAGTCTGCCGTCAAGCTCAGTAAGTTGGTCGATGAGTCCAGTTGTTTGTTCCTCAATTGCGGCTACGTCATAGCGCTCTTGGAACGCAAGCATCTCATCTTCCGCTTTCTGCAGATCGCGCGTGGTTTCTTCAAGTTTCTGTGAGATGAAGTCGACCTTACGCCTGGACGTTCTTACTACCATTTTGTCGAGGCGATCGAGCATTGAATTGGCAATGGCGGCTGCGAGATAGGGGTTTGCAGCCTTAACGGCGATCTGGATGCTCCCGTTCTTGTTCTCGACTACTGTGATTTGCTTTCTTAGGCGCTCAAGAACCTCTTCCGGCTTAAGCGATTTGCCAAAGGTGAAATCTCTTCGAGTATTGAGGTGCAATTTGTCAGCAACAGAGCCTAGCAGCGTCTCACTTTGCAGGAGCGTCAGAATGTAGCCGGAGTAGCTTCGGTCTGAACCGCCGACCAATATCGGTAGTCCGCGGAGCAATTGACTGGTGGTATCGGATTGTTTGGGATACACGAGCGCCTTGGCGACATAGGTTTTGGGGATCATTCTGGAGATGCCGAAAGCAACCGCAGCGCCAATCAAAGTCAGGAGCAAGATAAGCTTCCATCGTTCAAATAGCGGCAAAACGAGACCGGAGAGGTCTACCAGCTCGTCAGTTTCCTGCTCTTTGGTCTCCAACTCCGCCATGCTCCTCCATGAGTCCGCCGTCTGGTATAACCGGCCCTGAGGTTGAGCTATACGCTCGCAGTGGCATTGTACTCAGGTGCCGCACAGGCTGTCAAGCCTTCGTTGCGAAAGCTTTGCAGGATTGCTCAATCCAAACTTGCCGAGATGAATACGGCTAAGAAGGCAAATCTGCTTCTTCTGACTATTATGAACTGTCCTCGAAGGAAGCACTCCGCACATTGATTGTGCAGCAGTTTTAACCGCCGAGCCAAAGGGAAAACGTACCACGAGGCTGTACTAACGATGACGCGTAAGTCGTACAACGCTAGGTCCGAAATTCAACAGATGCGAGAACTTATTCAAGCTGCTCGCGGCGACAGGCCATGCGATCTGGCTGTGCGCGGCGGTTCTGTGGTGAACGTGTTCACCGGCGAGATCATTCGGGCAGATGTGGGCATTTTCGGTGAGCAAATAGCAGTGGTGACCGGCGACGGCACAATAGATGCTCTTCAGACTATTGATGCCCATGGTCTCTTTCTTGCGCCGGGACTTATAGACGCACATATGCACCTAGAAAGCACGATGCTTACACCAGCCGAGTTTGCACGCGTCGTTCTCCCGCGCGGGACTACAGCGGTAATTATAGACCCGCACGAGCTGGCAAATGTCGCGGGAAAAGAAGGAATTCATGAGCTGATAGCAGCATTGAAAAACCTGCCTGTTCGGTTCTATATAATGCTTCCCTCTTGCGTTCCCGCAAGTGAATTCGAGACCTCAGCGGCTCGCCTTGACGCGTCTGACATCGAGGAACTCACGAGCGAACCTCCAGTTATCGGACTCGGTGAGATGATGGACTTTAACGCCGTGCTGTCGGGCAACGAAGAAGCACTGCGCAAGCTTGCTTCCGTGCGCGATAAAGTTGTTGACGGTCACTGTCCAGGATTATCTGGCCGTGAACTGCAAGCCTATGTAGCCGCAGGTATCGATTCCGAACACCAGGCTACCGACTTCCGAGAAGGACTTGAGAAACTTAGAACAGGAATGCACCTGATGATTCGTGAAGGCTCCGTTGCCAAGGACCTTGACAAACTCATCGATTTGATCGGGCCGCAGACAGTTGATCGATGCATGCTGGTTAGTGACGATTTGTTGGCGATAGACCTGGAAGAGCAAGGCCATATTGACCAACTGCTTAGACTTGCTGTGAAGCGCGGAATCGACGCGGTCCAAGCTCTGAAAATGGTAACCGCCAACCCTGCTAAACGATTTGGTCTTCGCAGAATCGGAGCCGTTGCGCCCGGTTACTATGCCGATATCGTCGCCTTCAAGAATCTCTCCAACTTCGAGACGGCTTTCGTAATCGCCGGAGGTAAGCTTGCTGCCTTTGACGGGCAGGTGACCGCTGAACTGTGCGAGCATTCATTCGATGCCGCTCTTCTGAATACCATGCATTTGCCTGACTTGAACGCCAAGAGGCTTGAGATACCCGCTGACAAAGGTCTCGCTAATGTAATACGGGCTGCCGACGGCCGAATCATTACTGGTCGGCTTTTGATCGAACCTACTGTTCTTGCCGATCGTGTGATATCCGATACGGATCGCGACATACTAAAGATCGTAGTGGTCGAGCGTCATGGAATAAACGGCAACATCGCCCTGGGACTCGTAAACGGGTTTGGGCTGGAGTACGGAGCAATCGCCAGCAGTGTGGCGCATGATGCGCATAACGTGGTCGCTGTCGGTGTGGACGATCGTGATATCCTACGCGCCATACAACGAGTGGGCGAGATGAACGGTGGATTGGCCGTGGCAAACGAAGGTCAAATAATAGCGGATCTTCCGCTCCCAATTGCCGGACTGATCTCCACGTCGAACGCAGGAACCACGGCTGCTCGGTTCAGACGTCTGGAAGATGCAGCACGGAAAATTGGCTCTCCAATGGAGCATCCGTTTATGACGCTCTCGTTTATGTGTCTGTCTGTAGTTCCGGAGCTGAAAATTACCGATCGCGGATTGGTGGATGTAGGTGGATCTCGAATCATTCCCCTCTTCACTGGAACGAAAGCCGAAGCTGAGCGTACTGCTGTCGGCTGAAGCGATCAGCAAACGAGTCGCTGAGCTTGCTGAAGAGATCGATCGCTACTACAAAGGACAAGATGTCTTGGTAGTGGTGGTCTTAAAGGGTGCATTTGTCTTTGCTGCCGATCTCATTCGTATGCTCAGCATTCCGGTCGAGGTCGAGTTTGTCCGGTTGGAGAGCTACGGGAAGGCTACTGTTTCCAGTCGGCAGGTTCGACTTACGTCGGAAATTGGTAGGTCGATTGAGGGCCGTCGCGTGCTTGTGGTCGAAGATATCATTGATACTGGCTGGAGTCTGTCGTTTTTGCTGGATTATCTTGAGGATCGTGGAGCAGCAGACATAAAAGTATGTGCGCTTATCGATAAGCCCGCAAGGCGAGAGGTTGACGTCAAGGCCGACTTTTTGGGCTTTGTAGTTCCGAATGTGTTTATTGTCGGTTACGGCATTGACTACGACGAGAGCTACCGGAGCCTTCCAAATATCTGCACTCTGGAAATCGATAGCCTTAACAATAACTCCGGCTAGCATCTTGCACTATGAGCTATCGCACACTAATGCGAACAGATTTGCCACAATTAATGACCTTGATGTGACAAATGCGCTACGACAGCGTGCTGAGCTGGAGTTCTATTGTTGCTCAGACTTTCCTCGGCGTGGTATAATCTACGTGTAGATAGGTGCTTTGGCACCGGAGGAAGTAGGTTGAATCGGTATATTAAGAACATAATTGTTCTGGCTTTCATTGCGCTGATTGCGGTTCTAATCTGGGGAGGCGGTCCGCGCGGTTTGAGCGTGAACACGCCCAAGACGATAGAATATTCGGTCGCGCGAAAGATGGTCGCTGACGGCGAGGTTGTCAGCGGCAACTTTACTAAAGATCAGTTCCGCTACGAAACGAAGAAGGGCGATAAATACATCACAAACCTCGACCGCGGATCTCCTGAAGAGATCGCTCGTTTCCAAGCGCTGCTTTCGGAAAAGAACGTCAAATGGGGTGTCGAGAAGCCGCTCTTCTCCGACACAGTGTGGTCGATGATCCTGACGGTGATCTTGCCGTTAGGATTTCTGGTGGTGCTCTGGATGCTCTTTATGAAGCAAGCCCAGGCAGGAGGTAACCAGGCGCTGTCATTTGGGCGCAGCCGCGCAAAACGACTCACTGAGAACGTTCCTAAAGTGACGTTTGACGATGTGGCAGGCGTGAATGAGGCCAAACAGGAACTACAAGAGGTCGTCGAGTTCCTCAAGAACGCCAAGAAATTCCAAGCTCTGGGTGCAAAAATTCCCAAGGGTGTTCTATTGCTTGGTCCTCCCGGCTGCGGCAAGACCTTACTGGCTAGAGCTATCGCGGGCGAGGCAGGCGTTCCGTTCTTCCACATATCCGGATCGGATTTTGTGGAGATGTTCGTCGGGGTAGGTGCATCGCGCGTGCGGGACCTCTTCGATACCGCTAAGGCCAATCGGCCGAGCCTCATCTTCATTGATGAGATCGATGCGGTAGGTCGCCAGCGCGGAGCGGGACTTGGCGGAGGACACGACGAGCGCGAGCAAACTTTGAACCAACTGCTCGTTGAAATGGACGGGTTTGATCCGAATGTGGGCGTGATACTCATCGCTGCTACGAACCGTCCGGACGTCCTCGATCCGGCACTTCTGAGGCCGGGCAGATTCGACAGGCGGATTGTTGTGGATAATCCAGACGCAAACGGAAGGCTCGAGATTCTCAAAGTCCACGTGCGCGGTAAGCCGCTGGCGGATGATGTAAACCTCGAGAGCCTGGCCCGTCGCACATCCGGATTTTCGGGAGCGGATCTTGCGAACTTGGTGAACGAAGCTGCGTTGCTTGCTGCCAGACGGGAGCAAACCAAGATATTCATGGCCGACTTCGAAGACTCGATCGATCGAGTGGTCGCTGGTCCCGAACGAAAGAGTCGGATCATAAGCGAAAAGGAAAAAGAGATGGTTGCCTACCACGAGGTAGGGCATGCGCTTGTTCTGGAGCTGCTTGAAAACGCTGATCCGGTTCATAAAGTGTCTATATTGCCGCGTGGAATGGCGTTGGGCTACACTATGCAGCTTCCTACTCAGGATAAATACCTGACCACCAAGAACGAGCTTTTGGACAAGGTCGCGGGGCTTCTGGGTGGACGCGTGGCCGAAGAGGTAGTCTTTAATGAGATTTCAACAGGCGCAGCGAACGATCTGGAGCACGCCACCGAGATCGTCCGCGCGATGGTTTGCGAATACGGCATGAGCGAGAAGATCGGTCCGCTCACTCTTGGCAAGCGTCACGGTAATCCATTCCTTGGCCGTGACATTATGGAGGACCGAAACTACTCAGAAGAGATTGCTCACGAGATCGATAAGGAAATCCGTCGAACTATGGAGGCTGCCTACGAGCGGGCAAAGAGTATTATCCTGGAGAACAGGCAGAAGATGGATATGATCGTGAAGGTCCTGCTCGAACGCGAAACTTTGGAGCGCGAGGAATTTGAAGCGCTGATGGAAGGCGCCAGCATCGAGAGCGTTCACAAGGATAGGAAAGGCACTCCAACCCGTTCGGCGGAAGAGGAAGCACACCGTCAAGCGGATGAACTCGTGCCCAAGCCTGATACGCAGCCCAAACTCGAACCGGGAGTCGCGTAGAAAGCCACGATTGTTAATCTGATACGGATAACTCAAGCGGAGCATTAATAAAACGGCGGACAGTCAATTGATAACTAACTGTCCGCCGTTGAAATTTAGGCTATCTCCACACCTTTGCCGGTCTCAGTGGATTTGTAAATTGCATCCAGGATAAGTTGTATGTGCACTCCGTGTTCGCCCGTTGCAATGGGCGTCTTGTTTTCGCGAATGCACTCCACAAAGTGAACTATTTCCATTTCGTGTCCGGATAGGTTCGGATGTTGAAGCTGAATATCGGCATGGTTGCCGTTGACATCCGTGTAGATGCGAAGAGGATCAAATTCCGCTCCGCCCTTGGTGCCGACCAGTTGCGTGTAGATTCGCTCTCGCTCGACGTGCGATTGCCAACTTGCCTCAACAAAAATGGTGGCACCGTTTTCGAGCTTCACAAGTCCGCAAGCCAGGTCTTCGACATCGTAGGTTCCACCTTGTTCCTTTGCCAACTGCGGACCGAACATAGCATACGAACTACCCAGCACATACGTCGGCTTCGGATTTCCCATCAACCAAAGAGTGAGATCGAGCACGTGAACTCCAAGGTCGATCAGAGGACCGCCGCCGGATAGAGACTTCGTTGTAAACCATCCGCCCAGTCCGGGAATGCCTCTTCGCCGGAGCCAGCCGGTCTTAGCGTAGTAGATCTCGCCCAGCTCGCCGGCTTCAATGCACTTCTTGAGAAGTTGGGTATCGCCGCGGAAGCGATTGTTGAATCCCATCATAAAGATTTTGCCTGCCTTCTTCGCGGCTTCCACCATTGCCTTTCCTTCCTCTGCGTTTGTGGCAATAGGCTTCTCGCAGATGACGTGTTTGCCGGCTTCGAAAGCTGCGATTGCAACCGGAGCGTGCAAGGCGTTGGGAGTGCAAACGCTGACGGCATCGATTTCATCGTCGTTCATCATCTCTCGATAATCTGTATAGACGTCCTTTGCCCCGTATTCGCGAGCACACCGTTCAGCCCGTTCTCGGTCGATGTCGCAGAACGCTTTGATCTCAACATCTTGACATTTCTTATAGCCATTGGCGTGCAGCCGGCCTATGCCGGTGCCGACGATTCCTACTCTAATCATAACTTCTCCCTTTATAGGCTTACCGGATTTTACATTACATACGAGGGTTCTCAAGCCCCAAACAACGAGCATTCTAGCACATCATTAACAGGGTGTCCAGAAGCACTTGCGCGAGGTTGTTACGAAGGGGACCTGGTGTTTTTGAATTAAGCAAAAACCGGCTACTGGAAGCTGCTCAATAGGCATAACATCTATTGTAGCAACAACTTAACTTTCCGTTGACAACGCCTGACAGCGGTTCTATAATGAGATTGTAGGAAAGAATCCAGCCTTGCTGCCACATACTGCCGACGGAAATCCGGCAGGAAAAAGGCGGGCTGTCTTTGTACAAGGCCTACATTGTGAAAAATATCACGAGACTTTGCGGCTGCAGAGTCGCCTTGCGTTAAATAGACAGGACTGGAACTGATGCAAAGCGCTAATGAAGCGATGATGCGAAACGGTAGACTGACACTCCGGCAAATATGCGAGCTGCTGGACGGTGAGATCGTATGCGGTGAATCGCGCGCGGACGAGCAGGTAGATAGCGCCTGCGGATGTGATCTTATGAGCGACGTGCTCGCATTCGGACAGCCAGGGGCAGTGTTGTTGACGGGTCTAACAAATTCGCAAGTCATACGCACCGCCGAAATGCTTGACCTGAAGGCGGTAGTTTTTGTTCGCAATAAGCGGCCAGATGCAGAAACTGTGCAAATGGCTGATGCTCTCAACCTGGTTCTTATTCTTACTCCCTATCCGTTGTACGAAAGCTGCGGCAAACTGTATGCTGCAGGGCTTTCAGGATCGCAGGAGAGAACGGAAAGCTTAACGCTCTGATGATCGATGCTCAGGCTCAAGCTGCAGACGGGTCGGCGTCGCTGCATTATGAGTTCGAGGTGACCGGAGGCGACTTTGCCAAAGCCGGCGATGCGTCCAGCAGGGTGAAGCGCATTTTGCAAGCAATCGGCGCACCGTCGGATATAGTCAGACGCGTAGCAGTAGCATGCTACGAGGCGGAGATGAATGTGGTAATACACGCGGTTCGCGGGCGCGTTATACTCGATGCCGACCTGGAGCGCGTGCGGATCACAGTAGAAGACGAAGGACCGGGCATTGAAGATATCGAACAGGCAATGGCTCCCGGCTTCTCGACTGCTCCGGATTCGGTGAGAGAGATGGGATTTGGTGCCGGTATGGGCCTGCCTAATATGAAGAATTGCTCGAGCCAGTTTGAAATTGAGTCGCTCAAGGGCGTAGGCACCACCGTTCGAATGGTATTTGAGAATGCTTGACGCGAAGACAAGAGGGTTCTTCCATTCGGTCCACCTTCTGGAGGACAAATGTAAAGGCTGCGTCAACTGCATCAAGCGCTGCCCGACGGAGGCCATTCGCGTTCGTGAGGGAAAGGCAAATATCATCGAAGCTCGCTGTATTGACTGCGGCGAATGTGTGCGGATATGTCCTAACCAGGCAAAAGTTGTAGTAGCAGACTCGCTTAGCA
>Ga0123519_10002952_pt1 | contig 28460 bp, 16 predicted proteins | sample YelNatPaOPRAMG02_FD_87396 | JGI IMG/M metagenome (GOLD analysis project Ga0123519, IMG submission 87396) | Hot spring microbial communities from Yellowstone National Park - Yellowstone National Park OP-RAMG-02 (version 2) | ecosystem: Environmental > Aquatic > Thermal springs > Hot (42-90C) ...
AGTTCGCCGGAAGCCGGGCATCACCGCAAAAAATTTGATTGTTCACTGAATTTGGCGCAGAGTTTTCTGCTGCCGTCCCGGCACCTTTGATGGCCGGGATCATATCCCGAAGACCAGTTCAAAGATGGAGAGGAGTATACCCATGGCAGACGTTAAGACCGTGCCGGCCAGCGCAGCACCCCAGGCAAAGAACCACACTGCATCCACCCCAGCATCCTCCGGTGCATTGCGCTTCGGCCGCCTGTTTTCGAAGCCCGGCGTTTCGCCCTATGACGAGATGCAGTGGGAGAGCCGCACAGCCGCCATCACCGATGCCGCGGGCAAGATCATCTTCGAGCAGAAGGATGTTGAGATTCCCGTCGACTGGTCGATGACGGCCACCAACATCGTCGCCAGCAAATATCTGCATGGCCCCCTCAACACGCCCGAGCGCGAGAGCGGCGTCCGCCAGTTGGTCAGCCGCGTGGCTGAGACCGTGCGCGACTGGGGCATCAAGGGCGGCTACTTTGCTTCAGAAGAAGACGCGGCCATCTTCCACGACGAGTTGGCGCACCTGCTCATCACCCAGAAGGCGGCCTTCAACTCGCCCGTCTGGTTTAACGTGGGCTGCGACCGGATGGAGCCAAATTCCGATGCCCAGAACTGGCACTGGAACCCCCACACCTGCGCCGTCGAGTTCTCCGTCACCGGCTACCGCAATCCGCAGTGTTCGGCCTGCTTCATCAATGCCGTCGATGACTCGCTCGACTCCATCCTCACGCTCGCCAAGACTGAGGGCATGCTCTTCAAGTGGGGCTCCGGCACCGGCACCAACCTTTCGCCTATTCGCGGCTCCATGGAGCAGCTCTCCGGCGGCGGCACCGCCTCCGGCCCCCTCAGCTTCATGCGCGGCTTTGATGCCTTTGCCGGCGTCATCAAGTCCGGCGGCAAGACGCGCCGCGCCGCCAAAATGGTCATCCTCAATGTGGACCACCCCGACATCGTCGACTTTATCGAGTGCAAGATGAAGGAAGAGGCCAAGGCCTGGGCCCTCATGCGCGAGGGCTACGACGGCTCCTCCGGCCCTGACTCCGAGGCCTACAGCTCAATCTTCTTCCAGAACGCCAACAACTCCGTGCGCGTCAATGACGAGTTCATGCGCGCAGTCGAGAAGGACGGTGAGTTCTCCACCCGCACCGTCAAAGACGGCGCGCCGGTCAAGACCTACAAGGCCCGCGAAATCATGCACAAGATCGCCGAAGCCACCTGGCAGTGCGGCGACCCCGGCATGCAGTATGACTCGACGATCAACCGCTGGCACACATCCAAGAACTCCGGCCGCATCAACGCCTCCAATCCCTGCTCGGAGTACATGTTCCTCGACAACTCCGCCTGCAACCTGGCGAGCTTCAACCTGCTCAAGTTCATGACCCCGGCCGGCACCTTTGACATCCGCGCCTACCGTCATGCCATCGACGTGCTGATCACCGCGATGGAGATCCTCGTCGACAACTCCGGCTACCCCACCGAAAACATCGCGCGCAACTCGCATGACTACCGCCCGCTCGGTCTCGGTTATGCAAATCTCGGCGCGCTGCTCATGGCGCTCGGCCTTCCCTATGACTCCGACGCCGGTCGCGACTTCGCCGCGACCCTCACCGCCATCATGTGCGGCGAGGCTTACCTGCAGTCCTCGCGCATTGCTGAGAAGTGTCCACCCCTTGCCTCGGCCACATCGCTCACCGCTTCGGTCGAGCGCAACGGTGGCGCATGCCCCGGCTTCTATGTGAATCGCGAGCCCTTCCTCGACGTCATCCGCATGCACCGCGCTGAGGTCAACAAGATCGGCAAGTCGAAGACCAGCAGCGAACCATTCAAGGTGCCCGAACTCGACGCCCTCATCGCCGCCAGCAGAGAGTGCTGGGACCAGGCCCTCGCCCACGGCGAAAAATACGGCTACCGCAACTCGCAGGTCACCGTGCTCGCCCCCACCGGCACCATCGGATTCATGATGGACTGCGACACCACCGGCATCGAGCCCGATCTCGCCCTCGTCAAATACAAGAAGCTCGTCGGCGGCGGCATGATAAAGATCGTCAACAACACCGTGCCCGCCGCGCTCTTCAAGCTCGGCTACAAAAATGAAGACGTCGATGCCATCGTCAGCTACATCGACGCCACCGGAACCATCGAGGGCGCGCCCGGCATCAAGCCCGAGCACCTCGCCGTCTTTGACTGCTCCTTCAAGCCGGCCAAGGGCACGCGCTCCATTCACTATCTCGGACACATCAAGATGATGGCCGCCACGCAGCCGTTCCTCTCGGGCGCCATCTCAAAGACCGTCAATATGCCGCACGACTCCAACATCGACGACATCGCCGAGGCCTATCTCGAGTCATGGCGTCAGGGCCTCAAGGCCGTCGCCATCTATCGCGATGGCTCCAAGGGCGCGCAGCCGCTCAACGTCTCCGACGGCAAGGGCGCCAAGGAGATCAAGGGCGCAACCGCCGACGCCACCGTGCTCGCTGCTGCCGATCGCGTGCTGACCGCACTCGCCACCGGCAAGGCCGCTGCCGAGAGCGACGTCAAAACCCTTGCCACCAAGGTCTCTGAAAAAATCGAGGTCAGCGCCGGCCAGGTAGCCACCGCCGCCAGCGCCTTCGCCGCCACGCTCACCGCGCTCGCCGCCGGCGGCATCCGCATGGAAGACCAGGACCTCAACGCTCCGCCTCGCGCCGTGCGTCACCGCCTGCCCGAGGAGCGCGCCTCGCTCACGCACAAGTTCGCGCTGGCCGGCCATGAGGGCTACATCACCGTCGGCCTCTACCCCAACGGGCAACCCGGCGAAATCTTCATCAAGATGGCCAAGGAAGGCTCCACCGTCTCGGGCCTCATGGACAGCTTCGCCACTGCCATCTCGCTCGCCCTGCAGCACGGCGTACCCCTCAAGGTGCTCTGCGAGAAGTTCGCGCACAGCCGCTTTGAGCCCTCCGGCTGGACCGGCAACGAGCAGATCGGCTACGCCAAGTCCATCATGGATTACATCTTCCGCTGGCTCCAGATTCGCTTCCTCTCCGGGCAGCAGCTCTCGCTCTTCGCGGGCCTCGCGGCTCCAGCCCAGGCCGAAGGAATCGAGGCGCTCTCACCCCACGCCGCCGCACTCTCTCCCGAGCAACACGCCTCCACACGCGGCATGGGAGCGACCGGTGCGCCGCAGGGCGGACTGCTTCCCGAACTGAATGCGGCGTCGGAGACCCCGGCAGGCGAACTCAGGATGGAGGACCGTGGCGTCTATCACGCCGCCGACGCCATGCGAGACATGTATGACATGGGCGACGCCCCAAGCTGCCACACCTGCGGAGCCATCATGGTCCGCAACGGAAGCTGCTACCGCTGCATGAGCTGCGGCAGCACCAGCGGCTGCAGCTAATAACATGCGCGCACACAGATAAGTTGGTGTTGTTGTGCGCGCACACTTAAAATGCAAGTCGAGTACGCGAAAATGCAAGTTCGACTTAAGTTGCAAGTTTCGCCAATATCCGTATCACCTCGCTGAAATAAGCGACCGAAACAATCAGGGCCAGCCAAAACACCGGCTGGCCTTTCTTTTTGCCCGGTTGAGGCCATCAGCCGGTGTCACCGAACAATCGTCCGCAAAACCGCGCTGATGTACAGCAGCAATACAACTTGCACAGTGGTGGTGGACTTCAAACCACAGACGGTAGGCTTGCGCCTGGGCGCGGTTCAGCTCTATTCCGACAGCACGCTGATTGCAACGGCACCCGTTTATGGTGTGGGCAGCGGCCCTCTCGCCCAGTTCCCCTCCGGCGGCGCGCAGAGTTCCATCGGATCGAGCCTCAGCTTTGCTGACGCCGTGGCCGTGAATGATGTGGGCGATATTTTTGTCTCGGAAGCTTCCGGGCTGTTCGGCAGCATTGTCGAGATTGCACCTGATGGTACGGCACAAACACTCGTTTCCGGAATTCCCAGCCCAAGCTTTGGCATCGCGGTCGATGGCGCCGGCAATCTCTTCGTGACCGATGCCGGCGACATCTTGAACCCTAACGCAGGCATCGTCGCAGAGGTCACCGCCTCGGGTGGAACGTTCGGTCCCAGTTCCACCGTCACAACCGTGGCCCAAAAATCTGAACGCTCCCGGTGGGCTGGCCGTCGATGCGGCCGGCAACCTGTACGTCGCTGACACTGGCGATGCAGAGGTCACAGAATTCATCGCTACCGGGGGCGTCGTCAACACCAGTTCGATCTCTCAAACATTGGGCACCGGGTTCAACGGTCCCGACTCCATTGCGACCGACGGAGCGGGCAACTTCTACGTCAGTGATGGCGGCCTCACCTCCATCGCGAAGCTGTCGCTGGCGGCTCCTCCGGCATTGAGCTTCACTTCCACCGCGGTGGGCAGCACCAGCTCTGACAGCCCGCAAAATGTGCTGTTGCAAAACGCGGGCAACGGCATCCTGTCCCTCACCGTGGCCGATCCCTCCACCACCTCCTTCACGCTCGACAACAGCACCAACTGCGGTTCCACGTTGCCGGCCTCTTCCAATTGCACCATCGGCATCGATTTCACGCCGAAGGCAACCGGCAATCTCACCGCCAGCGTGACCGTGACGGATAACACTCTCGGTTACGGCAACAGCACGCAGAGCATCTCCCTGTCCGGCACCGGCACGCCCGGAGCCACAGTGACCACCACCATGGCCAGCGCGGCAGCGGCCACCTTCGATCCTGCCAGCCAGACAGTCACACTCGCAGCATCGGTCATGGCCGGCAGCAACCCGGCCACCACCGGCACGGTCACCTTCACGGTCAAGAACGGCGCCACCATCATCGGCAGCGCCACCACCAGCGGAACCGTAAGCAGCAGCGGCGTGGCCAGCGTCAGCTATGTCATTCCTGCCGGAACTCAGGCAGGCAGCTACACCATCGATGCCGTCTACAACCCCGGCGCCACCTATGCCGCCAGCAGTGACGACACGCACACATTAAACCTCGGCAAAGTCCCAACGACCGTTCCGGTTACAGGTCTGTCTGCAGTGATCCTGGGCGGCACCGTCACCTACACTGCCACGATCCTTCCTGCCCCCAACACGGCGAGCGGGACGGTTAACTTCTATGACGGCCAAACCTCTCTTGGCACTGCTCCTCTCGCCGCGGGGCAGGCTGCTTTCACCACCTCGAGCCTGACAGCCGGAACACACAGTATCACAGCGGTCTACTCAGGCGATGTCAATTACTTGAACGCCAGCAGTACAGCCATTTCCGTTAAGGTTGCGCAGGATTTCAGTGTGACCACGCAAGGATCAGGGGGCCCCAATCCGCCGTCGCAAACTTTGCTCCCCGGAGGAACGGTAATCTTTTTGGACAGCGTGCACTTTGTTGACCCTCCGGCTGGAATCCAAGGCATTCAAAATGAGGTTAATTGGTCCTGTGCTGAAAATAGTATTGCCAGTCTTACTAGTTCTGGTTCCCTAGTTTGCACCGTACTTCCTAACGGCCAGGATGCTATAATCTTGATCCACGCACCGAACACCGCCAGGCTTGGGACGCTGCCATCGCCCTTCCGAAACGGCGCGCCCCTGTTCTTTGGCCTGTTGCTGTTGCCCTTCACGCGCAAGCTGCGCCGCCGGGCCAGAAAGCTGCGCGCCCTGTTGCTGCTGGTCGTCTTCGCCGCCGGCATGGCCGGGCTCAGCGGCTGCGGAGGCTCGACCGGCTACTTCACCAGTCCGCCCAAAACCTACACCTTCACCGTGACCGCAACCATCCAGGGCGTATCCCGTTCCTCCCAGATTCGGGTCACGGTCGAGTAACAGAAGGAGAAAAAGCAATGCACAAAAAACTCTGCACACTGCTCCTTCTGGGAGTATGGATGGCCGCCGGGCCCCGGCTCATGGCGCAAGCCAGGCACAGCAAGCCACATCTCGATGTGGCCCTCACCTGGGACGGCATGCACAGCAACACCGTCGGCAGCGGCAGCTTCTGGATGCAGGGTGCCGGCCTCCAGTTTCAGGACCGCTTCTGGCGCGGACTGGGCGTGGTGGCCGACATCGCGGGCACCGAAGCGGGAAACATTCACTCCACCGGCGCGGGACTGAATCTACTCACCGTCACCTTCGGCCCGCGCTGGACATGGTCCCATCGGCGCATCTCCATCTACGGGCAGGGACTCGTGGGACAGGCCTTCGGCTTCGACGGCGTGTTTCCTGCTCCGCATGGCGTCAACACCAGCGACAACAGCCTGGCAGCCAACGCCGGCGGCGGAATCAACCTGGCGCTGCGCCGTCATCTCGCTCTCCGCCTCCTCGAAGCCGGCTGGGTCCACACCCAGTTGCCCAACGCAGCCGGAAACACACAAAACGATCTCCGCCTCAGCGCCGGAATCGTTCTGCGCTTCCGCTGATCCGGAAAGACCTGAATCCAGTCTTCCCGGCAGAAAAGTGGCCAGTGCTGAGTGCTCAAACAATCCGGGTGCCCCACGTCTCGCTGCTGAGACGTGGGAACCTGTCTGCCGGGCCGCCATGTATGCGGCACCCCTTCATCCCCGTGCGGCCTTTCCTACAAATGGCCGCACCTTGGGAATGCCGGGTCTCTCCCGTAAAAGTGACAATACTGTAACGCTGCTTCCGCAATCTCTTGACAGCAAGGCCAATGGGCATATCTATTGAAGGAGAGGAAATGTAAAGCATTACATTTATTCGCAGTCTGCGCCTCCAGTGCAAGTGATGACCACGGCGGTCAAACACTCCGCCCTCAAAGGATCCTTCCGATGCCAGTCTCTCGACGCTACTTTCTCGCAGCCAGCTCAGCCTTCCTCGCGGCAACAGCTTGTTCGCAGTCCATGGGAAACAACTCGACCGGCGCCACGTCCACCGGGGGAGCCTCCTCCGGCACGTCCTCAAACTCAGCCCCCAATGCCAAAAAGGGGCTCGCCGGCGCCGCCCCTCTCGCCTCCGGCCTGATCACTGACTGGTACTACAACTGGGGCAACAGCCCTTCCACCGCCGGAATGCCCGCCTCCACCCCGTCCATGAAGTTCTTCCCCATGGTCTGGGGCTGGTATCCCAATACATCGCCCACAATTCTCACTGCACTGCGGGCACAAGCGCCTTCGATCCTCCTCGGCTTCAACGAGCCGGACAATGCGAGCCAGTCCAACATCCCCGTCGATACAGCCATCAGCGCATGGTCGCAGTTTCAGGGCATTGCCACGGAACTCGTCTCACCGGCAGCGGCCAATCCGCTCGGCGCCTGGATGCAGACATTCATGGCCGCCATCGACAAGCAAAATTTCCAGTGTGACTCTATCGCCGTCCACAGCTACGGTGGCCCCTCGGCCTCAACGTTTCTCGACACGCTCGATCAAATCTATACCCTCTATCAGCGCCCACTCTGGATCACTGAGTTCGCGGTCGCCGACTGGAACGCAACCGGCACCACGCCCGACGCCTACAGCGTGACTCAGGTCTCCGACTTCATGCAGACGGTCTGCCCTGCCATGGACAATCTTCCCTACGTCAAAGGCTACGCATGGTTCCCAACTGCGGCCAAAGGCTCCAACGCGCTCGCCAGCTCAGTGCTCTTTGATGCCAACGGCAACCTCACGGAACTCGGCAAGCTCTACGCCTCTCTCTGATTCCGCACAGCAGACGCAGCGCTGACGAAGCGCTATGGCAGATGCCAGACAATGCCTGCGCCAAGTTGCAGACTGTTCTGCACATTCGAGGCGCCATTCGGCAGTTGCGTCCTGAGCCAGTCCGCCTGCAGCACCCTGACCGCGATCCGCGGCGTCAAATCGATGTCCATACCGCCGCCCACCTTCAGGGCGAGACTGCGCGCAGTCGATTGAGCACCCTGTGTGCCGGGAAAAACACTGCTGAATCCATTCGCCAGGCCTGCCAGGGCTTCGCCAAACAGCCTCACCGGCCGCTGCGCTTCTCTGTGCCGGGGGAATGCCAGCGAATAGGTGGGGCCTACGGTGATCGTCAACAGCGTCAGCCCCGCGCCCGACGGGCTGATCTTTCCGGAGCCCGCTCCGCTCAGGTCCGCCGTGAGGCCAAACCTGCGCGTGAGTGTATCCGTCAGTTGCGCGCCGCCGCCCTGCATCCAGAATTTATTCCCTGAAGTAAGATTGCTGTCCTGAGCGTTATAAGTGAATGCCAGATCCAGCCTTGAGGCCGCAGGCTTTGTCGGCATCTTTTGCGCCCACAGCACACCCGGCAATAAAAAGAGAGCTCCAACACAAGTCGCAGATACAAATCGCATCAACATAATTCTCCTTTGGCAGCGTGCGCTGCGTATGCCACGGCTTATTGCACGTTCAGGTTGACGTCAAAGCTATGCTGCACGCCGCCGCTGGTGGCAGTGACTGTAATGGTGTAGTTCCCCGCCGTCTGGCCGTTAAATCCTGTCCCCGTGCCGCAGCCGGTCAACGAAGCCATTCCAGCTAAGCCGGCAGCCAGCAGAAGCACCATCACCATGCCGCGAGCCAGCAGATTTTTGCGTACCCGCCGAACGCCCAACAATGGGCACAGCAGAAAAGCCAGCGCCAGTGTGGTTTCTCCGCCTCCCAGCGGATTGCTGTTCTTCGCCGTCGTGCCGGGCGGTGGCGTTTGAATCGTCATCGTCACCGTCTGCGCTCCACCGTTTGCGGCGATCGTGGAAGGCGAGAAGCTGGCCGTCGCGCCCGCCGGCAGTCCGGCCGCGCTGAAGCTGATCGCCGACGGATAGCTCCCTTCTGTCGGACTCACCTGGAAGGTGTACTTCGCAGTGCCCCCGGGAGCCACCGTCTGATTCGGCGCAGCCGTCGAATTAAAGGTGAAATCCAGATTCGTCACTGGTACCGAAACGGCCGCGCTGCTCATCGACGCTGTAAAGTTGGTGCTGCCCGAGTAGCTGGCCGTGAGCGAGTGCGTTACATCCGGCGCCAGCGTGGAGGTAGTGTAAGTCGCCACACCCGCGTTCAGTGTTCCAGTTCCCAGCAGCGTCTTGCCGTCATAAAAGCTCACTGTGCCATCGGGGGTTCCACTGCTGCCTGCGGAGGCATCCGTCACGGTCGCGGTCAGTGTCAGGCTCTGGCCGGCGTTGATTGAGGTTGCACTCGCGCTGAGAGCAGTTGCCGTCGCCGCTTGTGTAACCGTAAGTGTTCCATTCACTATCGTCACGGTATAGTCGGCGAGGTGGGCTCCCGCCGCGCTGGGAACAATGGGATAACTACCCGCATTCGAGGTAGCCGTCGCCGTTGTCGTGAAGCTCTCCGTGAACATATCGCCGTTCACCGCGCCTGTCACCGCACCCGTCAGGCTGGGATTCACTGCTCCATAAACACGGCTTTCATTCGTCGCCGTAACGGTCAGAACAGCAGGATTAACATCGATGCTGGTCGTCACAGGAGACGTCGGCGTCTTATACGCATTCGTGTCAGCCGGTGTGAAGGTCGCCGACAGGCTTTGATTCTTGCCCACGCTCAGTACCGTGCCCGCCGGGGGTGTATAGGTGAAGCTTCCTGCCACCGGCGAGTTGTTATAGCTGGCCACAGCATCCAGTTGCGTCGCACCCAGCGGTGTTCCATAAGAGATAGCCGCCGGGGTGGGCCAACTGAGCACAGGCGTCAGCGCTGAAGCCGTGATCATGAAGCTGACACTGCCATTGGAGGCGCTATAGTTCGCGTCTCCCGAGTAGCTCCACATCACGCTATGAGAGCCCACAGCCAGCGTGCTTGGGATCTGAAACACTGCCGTGCCACTGCTGAGCGTTGCCGTCTGTGTTGCACCACCATCGATGGAGTACGTAACACTTCCAGAGGGAGCAGCTACTCCTGCTCCTGGCGATGAGGGCGCAAGAATCAAATCAATCATGCCGCTCGTGCCCGATACAAAGCTGATGGCAGAGGCAGGATTGGTGGAGGAAGAGGGCGCAGCCTTCACAACATTAACGGTGTAGTTCTGTGTCGCCGTGAAGGAAGAGTACGTGGTATCCGTCGCAGTCAATGAGATCGTATAAGTACCCGTTGCAGCCGGAGTTCCGCTCAGCGTCCATTGAGTTCCGGTCGACCCGCTCGGCGGGGTAAGCGTCAAGCCGGCGGGCAAGGTGCCTGAGTTGGTCAGTGTATACGCCCCGGTTGCACCGCTCACCGTGAACATCTGACTGGAAGCAGCCCCATAGTTGAACGTCAGCGCGCTCGCGGCAGAGGGAGCAATGCTCACATTCGCCAGCGTGTAGTACGTGTACTGATCATTGCTGCTGATCGCGCTCGTGCCTGCACTGGTTGTCACCGTCACGTCCACCGTTCCATCACTGCCTGCCGGAGCAATCGCCGTGATGGAGGCCGGTGCATTCGCACTGGCCGCAGTTGCGCTAAAGCTGGTTGCGGCAACGCTGCCAAAGTTCACCGCCGTAGGCGAGTCCAGGCCCGTGCCCGTGATCGTGACAGACGTCCCTCCCAGTGTTGAGCCTCGATTGGGAGTGATAGAACCAATCATCGGTGGATTGCCCGTAACCTGCACAGCCCCGGAATCAATCGCTGCGCCAGCCGTCGAGGGCCGCGTCGCGCCTCGCTGGTCCGTCATGGGTTCCCCGGTCTGATACACGCCGGTGCCCAGCGCCACACTCCCCGCCAGCGGCGGCATCGTTTCGGTGGGCCCACCATAATTACCCAGCGGAGCCAGAGCCAGCGTCGCCGCTGTATCTACATTCACAGCATTGCCGCCGTTGTCGGTGAAGTTTCCTGAAATGTCCAGATTGCTGGCAGCGCTATTGCCAGAGACAATGCTGTTGGTCAGCGCCACTGTGCCACTGCTGTCAATACCGCCACCCGAGCCATTCGCGGCCGAGTTGGCAGAGATCGTGCTGTTGCTCACCGTCAGCGTACCGCCGTTATTCTCAATGCCACCGCCAGAGCCGCTGCTGCTTGAGTTGCCTGAGATCGTGCTGTTGGCCACAGTCAACACACCGGTATTGTCGATGCCGCCACCCGGGCCGCTATTGTCCGTGTTGCCTGAGATCGTGCTGTTGATCACCGTCAGCGTGCCGCCATCGTTGTTAATGCCGCTGGTGGTGCTGTTGGCGACGGTCAGACTATACAGCGCCGCCTGCGCGCCTGCGTTGATCGAAATCGCAGTTCCGCTCTGGCCATCCAGCGTGAGCATACTCGTGCTCGGCCCAATCAGGTTCACCTGTCCTGAGGAGATGGTCACATTTGCGGGCACCGTGCCGCTCAGCCCGGACAGGTCCACATCCTCCAGACCGCCGTAGGTGCTGGGGAGGCTGCCGGTAGCCTGCACATAATTCGACTGCACTGCCCCCGCATCCACTCCACCGTTGCTGCAATTGGAAGCGCTCAGCGGAAATCCGCGCTCGTCTGTACTTGGCAACGTCACGCCAGCTGGCATGGTGATCGTCCCCGCGCAGATCGCCACACTCCCAGGAGCCGGAAGCATGGTCTCCGTCGTTCCGCCCCAGTTCGCCAGCGGAAGCAGGCCAATCTGTGCCGCCGTCAATCCCACCTGGTTTCCAAAGTGAGCGTTATAGACGCAAACGTTATTCGAGCTGGCGCAATCCCCACCGGTGTTTGCGCCAAGCACATTGTTGCTGTCGGAGAGCGACGGAGCCTTGTTGTAGAGGCCGCCGCCATTGCCCGCGGCAGCGGAGTTCGCGTAGAAAACATTGTTGGTCAGCGTCAATGTGCCCGCTGCGTTGTTGTAGAGGCCGCCCCCAAAGGTTGTCGCAGAATTCGCAACAAACGTGCTGTTGGTCACAGTCAGTGTGCCGTTGTTGAGCACTGCACCGCCTAATCCGCCAGACGAGTTGCCATAGAAGGTGCTGTTGATCACAGTCACCGTGCCGTCATTCAGAATGACGCCGCCATTCGTGCCAGATGAATTGCCAAAAAATGTGCTGCCCGTCACCGTCAGTACGCTGTTGTCGTTGAAAATTGCTCCCCCAAGAGCGGCCGCGCTGCCGTTGGCAACGAGCACATTCGAGAGATTCACCGTGGTGACAGGATTCGTCTTGGTGCTCGTCCCAATGTTGAGGATCGCTCCATTGGCGCCCGTGTGGCCATTCGCCAGCGTAAGACCCGAGATGTTAACCGTGATGGGAGCAGCAGTCTGGGTCGTACCTAGCCCGAAAATCAGGTAATTGTTCCCACCCGAAATCGTGAGCTGGTTGGCGCCAGGACCAACGATATTCACGCTCGTCTCAATCGCCGCCAGATCGCCCGTCAAATGGATCGTTCCCGTAAGCCCGCTCAGATCGATCGTGTCGCCGTTATCCTTGTTCGCCTGAATCACCGCATCACGCAGTGTGCAGGGCGTGGCGCACGAGCCATCGTTGGTGTCGCCCAGCGAGGTCACGGTCAACGTAGTCTGCGCGCGCGCACTCACCACCCCAAGGCAAAGCACGGCTACCACCAGCAGCATCAGCGCTCGCCGCAGCCTCCGATGGGCTGAGGCGTCGCAAAGCAAATCATTCTTCCGGCTTGCGAAGACAGGAAGATACTCATCAGACGAGGGCGCTACAAAGTCACGGCGATAGGGCATCTGGAACTCCCGGGAGAAACTCAATTCAATTTGTGTGCCGGCAATTTTTGTAATCCATTACATCTAACAGTGCAGACCGCCGGCATTGGGCATTTCAATTCGTTCTTGCAGCTTCTACGCGAAACAAGCTCATTACCCTTTGCGATGAAACCGCTTCCTCTCGCGAAGGGAAAATGCTTTGCCACCTTGGTACAACTTCATGACTGCGGGCAAAAGACTTCATGTGACCGCTCAACGGGAATGGTGAATCCCCTCCTCAGTCTCGCAAAATGCAATCGGTTTCATTGCAGGGCGAAACTCACAGCAAATATTTTCAAAACTGTCTCAATTCACTGAATGGATCTTCGCCCAATGTGCTCGCTTCTATAGAAACCGAAATGCGACTCGCATCAGCACACCGAATCTTTCAGAACAAGGCACGACTGTCAATACAAAAAGCGAAGCGGCATTGACGAGACCGCATACACAGCAAGTCACTCCGTGCAGATCGAATCAGCCTCATGCTCTGGATCGTTTTGCAGCAGATGCCGTAGACCCGCGAATCACAAGGCGCGGAAGAATCTGCGCATTCGACTTCAGCGTGATGCTCTCCTTGTCCTGCCGCAGACGCATCAGTTCCGCAAAAGCTCCAGCAGCAATCTCCCGCCGCGACAGGTGAATGGTTGTGAGTTGAGGATGCATCATCGTAGCGAGCGGAAGATCATCAAAGCCGATGATGGACAGCTCTTCAGGAATCTTCAGCCCCGCCGCATTCGCAGCCTGCATGGCTCCAATCGCCATAAGGTCATTCGCGGCGACAACTGCGGTGGGGCGTGGCCTGCGGCGCAGAACGGTCTCCATCGCTGCTCGCCCGCCTTCGACGCGCATATTGCCCGTGATCAGTTGATCTTTGCGTAGCGCAAGTCCATATTTTTTTGCTGCCGCCTGAAAGGCTGCCTGCCGCCGTTGGATCGAATTCAGATTCTGCGGTCCGGTCAGAAAAACAATGTTGCGGTGACCCAGTTCCGTCAGATACTGCGCGGCTTCGCGGTATCCGCGGGAGTAGTCCACCATAACACCGCTGAATTTGGCCTTGAGCAGTGGCTGGTTCAGCAGAACAATCGGTATCTTGCGCTGCAGAGAAAGCTCGAGCGCGGATTCATCCACCTCAGAAGTCATCACCGCAATGCCGTCCACATTCCGCTCCACCAGCCGCCGCACGCAGGTAGAGAGCCGCTCGCTGTTGTAGTTCGTGTGCGTAAAGATCACTTCAATGCCCTGAGCAGAGGCCAGTTCCTCAAAATGATCAATCAGCTCAGGAAAGAAAGGGTTCTTGATATCCGAGACGATCAGCCCAAACAGCTCACTACGGCCCACGCGCAGGTTGCGGGCGCTGTTATTCGGAACATAGTTGAACTCGGCAATCACCCGCCGAACGTGCTCCGAGGTTTTTTCGCGAACCTTGCTGGAACCGTTCAGGACACGTGAAACCGTCGCTGTGGAAACTCCGGCCCGCTTTGCCACCTGCTGGATGTCCATGAAATGAAACTACTATAACGCGATGGAGTCCGCGATGGAGTCTCCGACGATGTAATGGATAGCTTTGATCAGTCCCCATCCAGGCTCCTCCGCACGTGGCCGCCGCATCCATAAAAATAGACCGTCCGCATCCGCGCTCTGCCAATCGCTCGAGTCATTCCACTCCCTTCTTGCTGTAGTCACCAGGCAGAATCTGCAACCTGACTTCCGGTGAAACCTGCAGCGAAGAGTGCACTGCGCGGATGCGGACTGCCCCATGTTGACCAGGCAGTGTACGAATCCACACCGCGCCCATGCCCCCGTTCGCACTCAGATCAAATGGATTGTCCCCTGCAATCTCTCCCGGCCCCTCAATCTCCAGCTTCACCGTGCCCCCTGCAAAGGCTCGCGGAGCTCCGTATTGATCCACAACCCCAAACGCCAGCCGCGCCGAGTCCGACCCATCCCCAAATAACTCCGCAGCATCAGCCTCTAGCCACAACTTGTCGTGCTGCGAATCAGAGGAGAAGGAGCGCGACAGCACCATGGCATCGCCAACATATCCGCGAATCTCAAGCTCCGGTTTCTCTGCGCCATCCATCTTCAAATCTGCAAAGAACGGCGGATAAGCCGTATGCGGAAATCCCTCCCGGTCAGGATGCAAAACCGCGCGCCGCTTGCCATTCACTAACAGCTCCAGCCGCTCGCAGTTGGAGAAAATGGCAGCACGTTCCCCCGGGCCAGAAGGCATCCTCTCGCCAAAGTCCCAATAAAAATCTGGCGCAATCACGGGCCGCACATGCGGGCTCACCTGGCTCTCGTAATAGCTCGCACCCAGCTTGGGAAGCCTGAAGAAATCCGCAATCCCCGGATATTTCATCGCGTCATAGGCATGCAGCACGCTGGGATAATCAAACGCGCACCAGCCCAGCAATCCAGCGCATCCCGCATAGCCGGCGGCCTTGTCATGCGCCGCCGCGTGAAACAGTGCCTGATCCTGCTGCACCTCCGGCGTGGCATCACGCCGGTAGCGCAGGTTAAAGCCCTTCCCCGCAGGATAGTTAAATTGCCCCACTGACTCTGACACCAGGTAAGGAACTCCCGGCAGCGGAGGACGAATCCCCACCACGCCCGGCTTCGAGGCATGATAGTCGTCAAAGGCAAATACATCCTGATGCCACTCCGTCTGCCACGTTTTCTCCGACGAAGGCGTCATCGTTCCCGATGTCTGGCGAGTTCCATCCAGTTGCGTCGCAATCTCTTTCGTGCGACGGTACAGCGCAGGGTCATTCGGCGATTCGTTCAACCGCACTCCCCACACAATCACGCTTGCATGGTTCCGGTCTCGCATCACCATCTCCCGCACGTCTCTGAGAACCAGTTCCTGAAAGCTTGTGCCGCCTATGTATTGAAATCCCGGCGTCTCCTCCCACACGAGAATTCCCAACTCGTCGCATGCGTTCATAAACGCCTCTGACTGCGGATAGTGCGAGCAGCGAACCATATTACAGTTGAACTTCCGCTTCAGCAGTTCAGCATCGCGGCGCATCGTTCGCTCTGAAGCTGCAAAGCCAAAGTAGGGATAAAGCTCATGCCGGTTCAGCCCGAACAGTTGGAGCCTCTTCCCATTCAGGTAAAACCCATCCACCTCAAACCGCGCCGCTCTGAATCCTATCCGTGTCTTGTATCGATGCAGTGGCTTCCCTTCCACAAAAAGCGTCACCTCTACGTCGTAGAGCTCAGGATGATCCACATCCCATAGGCGGACGTCTCCAAGCCGGTCGAGGCTCAACGTCACTTCTTCATGCGGACTTTCGATCTGCACATTCTTTGAGCGGCTTGCCACGCGGCGACCGTTCTTCGATAGGGTGGCCTCCACTCGCACCCTGGCAGGCAACTTCCCGCCTGCATCCACTTGGCAAATCACATCCACACGGCGCGCAGCATCCAGCACATCCACAGGCTTGGCAAACACGCTCTGCAGAAACACCTCAGGAACCGCACGCAGACTCACCCCGCCATTGATTCCGCCCGGCAGCAGATAATCGATCGAGCCCGGACCCTTGGGCGACCCACTGGGCGGCGCATCCAGCCATCGCGCATCCACGGCCACTGCAAGCGTGTTCTCTCCCCGCCGCACCAGGTCCGTGACTTCATACTCAAACGGAAGAAATCCGCCAAGATGCTGCGGCAGGCTGTGCCCATTCAGCACAGGCGAGGTCCCGGCCATCACCCGATCAAAGTGTAGAAAGAGTCTCAGCCCCCGAAGACTATCTGGAACCTCAAAGCTCCTTCGATACCCCCACACGTGCTCCCACGTCTCAGGATTCCACCCCTGCCAGGAAAGCTTCGTCACCGCATGCGGCAATGTGATTTGCGTGGCTGCCGCATGATTGCCGTTCACTTGGGCTGACGCATCGGCGAGCCTGCCCTCAAACCACCATCTCTCATTCAGAGGCAAAACATGACGAGCCGCTCCCTGTAATTCTGCTGCGCGTTGGCCTCTGCTCCAGGCATGCAGCACCGGAGTGCTCGCCATCATCGAACTCGCAGCGCAGCCCCACAAAAAACTCCGCCGCGACATCACTCCATCTCCAGCCTCTCTACCCGGCAACCTCTTCCCCTCTCTGCAGCGTCCACAGCGCCATGCATTGCTTTGAATAAACTACGGCCAGCCTTCCGGTTTGCATCGTGCGAAATCAGCGGATCTGTCCCAGACCACATCCGCCCTCATCAACCACCCGAAGGACAGCGAATGCATATCCATGCTGCCCGCGCCTCTTATCGCGTCGCGCGGCCCGCAGTGCAATCCATCGCACCGCAGGCCGCGCTCTGCGAAGCCATCAAGCCCATTCAGCCATGATTACCAGGAGAACCGCGCACCTAACTGGCCCTGACGTGGCGTGTTCGCAATGCCGGTCACGCGGCCAAAGTTTATGTTTCCGATCGTCTGATTCGGATTCGCATATTGATGCCGGTTCGTGACATTGAAAAACTCCGCCCTCAGGGTCATCACATAGCGGCCATGCGGCCCCACCTTGAATTGCTTTTGCAGGCTGACGTCTTCATCATTGCTCGCCCATCCATGCCAGTTGGCAAACGACACAGGGCTATTTCCCAACTGGCCATTTGGCGGATTAGTAAAGTTTGAAGTATCGACAAAGCTATTTGAAGGGTCCTGAAGATTGATCAGATCAAGCTTCTTGAAGGTGTTTTTGAAGTTCGCATTCGGCGCGACATTCGCCCACACCGCGCTCCACCCTGGATACTTCGCATCCGCATGAACAGCGCCCAAGGTTGCTCCCGATTGAACATTGACAATCGTGGCCGCAACCCATCCACCAACAATAAAGTTCAGCAGCCGGTTATGGTTCAGGAAGCGCTGTCCGCGGCCAAATGGCAGGTTATAAACCACGAATCCCTTTAACTGCTGGGGAGAATATCCGGCCTCGGGAAACTTCGAGTAATACTTGTATTGATAAGGATCCTGATAACCCTTGGTAGCCGAATCCGTTTCTATAAAAGCGTCTGTGGTATTACCCGTCACCTTTGAACGGGTGTAGCTAAGGTCCATACTCAGCCCGTGAGAGCTGCGACTCGTCACCTCAAGAACTAACGCGTTATACCCGCTCTGGCCAAGCGGCGTATTCACAAAGAGAATCGGGCTTCCCAGCCGGCTCGATTGAGGATAGGGATTGATCGCCTCGTAAGCATCTCCCGTCCATCCGGGATAGGGATAAGCAATCCCGAGTGCGCTCGCCTGGGCTGCATTTGAGATGAAGTCCTGCACGCCACCCGTGTTATAGAGCTTTGAATATTCTGCCCAGGTAGGCCAGTTGTACGGATCCAGCGCTCCATCGTGCAGCCTCCGTCCAATATTGCCAATATAACTGGCGTGCAAAACCACAGTTCGAGACACCTGATATTGCGCGTCGATATTCCAGTTCTCCGTGTAGCCCATTTTGAGCGTATCCGGAGAGACTGAGGTCGGCTGCACGGGTACAAACGAGCTGTTATTGTCCGCGGACTGAGTGACAGGCGTGCCTGGATAGCCGTTATCCCAGCTGAAGGCATATAAATTCGTCTGGATCGGCGCGGTCACCTGGTTGATCGCTTCATATCCATAAGAAGAGGAGTATGGAACCGCTCCGTAAGTGTTATTCCCGAGCGGAACATAATACACACCAAAATCACCACGAAGAACAAGCCGCTTCGTTGCAGCATAACTTCCACCGAAATGCGGCGAAAACTGCTTGAAGTCATTATTCGTCTCAAACGTCTGTCCACCACTTGACAGATACTGCATGCTGCCGAGGTGAGAGCCAAAATTCGGATTCGAGGCCGTCGTCGTGAAGTTCGACCAATGCCCGTAAAGCTCATGCTCTGCCAGAGGAATATCCCAGCGAAGTGCATAGTCAAGGGTGAGCTTTGGCGTAACCCGATACGAGTCCTCTGCGAAAAACGCGAACTCCTTGCGCCGCCCATACTGATTAAATTCCGTGCCCTTGTCAGCGCTATACACATCGCCCATCATGAAATTGGCAAAGCTGCTTCCCGTATAGGTATCCGCATAGGACTGGGACAGGTTCTGCCCAGTCAGCCGGCTGAAGGTGAAGCTCAGCGCACCTCCCCGGTTGTCGCTGTTAATGCCCAATGCGCGCGCCTCAAAACCGATGTTGACCAGATGGCGTCCATGCATCCAGGTCACCGTATCATCCAGAATTCCGTTATAGGAGTTGTATCCCGTATGGGGCGTCCGGGTGCTTCCAATCTCAGCCTCTCCTACGCCGTTAAAAACAGCGCCAAAGTCGACCAGCGGAAAATTCGGTACTGTCTGGTAAGCTCCCAGCCCAATCGTCTGCGCCCAGTTGGTATTTCCTGCGACCGAGGTCAGAGGGGTGGATCCATTTTGAAGCTGATTAAAGGTATACGCCAACACATTGAGCAGGTTGGGGCTCACGGTCCAGGTGTCGTTAATGCGATAGGCGTGACCATTCGTGGTTTGTAAGCCACCGGATGCAAGCGGCCCACCCGTCTGCGATCCTGTCTGCCAAAGAAAGCTGCCGCTTTGCAGACCTGCGTTATACCTCGGGTTTTGCTCAAATATATAAGAGGTATTGATCTTATTCGTCGGGCTAAGATCCCACGTATAGTCAATGCTGAACTGTGTCCGGCTGTCTAATGGGTCCACCTCGTTCAGTTTTGGGTAGTTAAGTACGTCTCTGGTCGGAATCGTCGGAGCATAGTACTTCTCATAGATGGATGCGACCTTCAGTGAAGTCGGGCTCAACATGTTCTGAGGGATGATATTGCCTGGAAAGACACATTTATTCGTCGGATTCCAGATGGCGCCCTGATAGATCTTGTTGCCGCATTCGTCTTTGGCGAGTGCGTTGCTGTTCAGCAGTTGGCTGAAGTCTCCCTGCAAAAATGCCGCCGTTGGTACGGTTGCGCCACCCTCCGTGGTCGTGAAATTTGCCTGGTGGTATCGCTCAAATGCCACATAGGCAAACATGTGATTCTTCCAGATGGGCAAGCCACCGCTGACTCCCCAATCCTCATAGGTATTCGTTGGTCTTGCATACTGAGCGGCATATTTTGCAGCGTTCGCTGGATCTCCAGCCGTGTAGTAAGACCGGAAGTAGTTATTCTCCCACGTATTGGCATCCAGATTTTTATTGGTAAAAATGTAGAACGCAGTCCCGTGGATATGATTCGTTCCCTGCTTGAGCTCAAACTGCAACACGCCACCACCCGTGCGTCCTTCCGCCGCACTGATGCCTGACGTATCCACCTGAAACTGCCCAACCGCATCCATCGGCGGCTCTAAAATCCCAACAAAGCCTGTTCGGGAAGAATCAGCAGAGGTGCCGTCGATCAACACCTCCTTGGTGCTGGACTGCGATCCCCCGATTTGCCCCTGATAATCTGTACCTGTAACGGTCGGCGTAATGGAGTAAGCGAAGGACGTAATATCGCGCCCCTGGTAAGCCGTCAATGGAAGACTGGTCACATCCTGGCTGGTCAGGTTTGTGCCAAGTTGAGTGTTCAACTTCAGCAGCGGAGCACCTGTTACGGTCACCGTCTGACTTTTAGATCCCACTCGAAGCTGAACGTTGATCTGGGCTTTCTGCTCCACCTGGATTGCAACGCCTTTTTGCACAAAAGTGGAAAAGCCCGGCTTGCTATAGGTAACTTCATAAGTTGCAATCGGCAAGTCCACCAAATTGTAGATTCCCGCTCCGTCTGTGACTGCTTTATAAACCTGCCCGGTCGCATGATTCACAGCAGCTACTTCAACGCCGGGAATAATTGCACCCGTGGCGTCGGTGATGGTGCCTGTAATCGTTCCGAGGTCTACCTGCGCACGCACGGGGAGCGCGCACAGCAAGAGGCAAAGCAGCGCAATCCCGCAGAGATAGAGAGCCTGTAGCGGCCCCGCTCCGGCGCTACGGCAGGATTCCTGATCACGATGCAACATTGCATGCTGCTTATAAAACGCTCTTCTGCACTTATCTGGGGAAGTGTCTTGTGTGGAAGCTACGTTGCTCACTGGTTCCTCCTGGAATACCTCTGCGCATCTTTTACTCATCGATACGCAGACTGGTTGCGTCCTTATCAACTGTTCTTCCTGCCATGCCGCACAGCCGATGGCTGCACGGCATGGCAGCGCTTCATTCTGAGGAAGCAGCTTTTTATTGATTGGCGACTTGACTTGCATCTGCTTGCTCAAATCGCACAGCACCGGCAACCACCGCGCCATCTGCCCGGTTGGTCAATTTCACATACGTGGGGTCATGGAAGACTCCGAGTGAATGCCATGCTCCCTGTCCCACTTGTTGATTGACCGGGAACGACATCGACCCTCCCTTGAAGTAGACCGTGTAGCTTACATGCGTGGCCTGCTTCACGCCAGGCTGGCTGATTCCTCCATACCAGACGGAAACCTTGTACTCACCGATGAAGGGCGTATCCGACCGGTAGACGACATAGGCATTCGCCGGCCCTGCAGGCGCCCAGTAGGCAAAATGTCCAAAGTTATTGGCGTCGTCATCCATCTGCCACGCCTGCCCGGTGAGCTGATAGTGCGATCCGCCCGTGGGTGCAATCACCGTCTTCGGATGCGAGAGCAGCTTTAGATTTTTTGAGTCACGCTGCTCAAGAATGGCCAGCCCGAAGTTGTTCTTCCAGTCGGGGTAAGACTTCGCCTGATGGATTTCTGTCTGAATATGCTCGTCCAATACAGCCTTGAGCTGTGCGGCCTTTTCAGGAATCTGCGCGCAGATGCTGTGCAGTTCTCTCCAGTCCGTATTTTCGCCAAAGCATTGGATCGTGCCCGTACGCATGGTTTCAATCAGTTTGTAGCGGCTGTCGCGGACAGAATACTGGGGAACGAGGTTGGACTCTTCCGCGAAGATGTATTGGTTGGGGGGCGTGGTCGTCTTGCCTTCAATCAGCGGCTTCAGGCTCACGCCATCAGTCTTGGCGGGTGAGGGCAAATGGTCAAGGGCCATGATCGTCGCAGCAATGTCATAGTTGCTCACCAGATCATTCAGCCGTTTGCCTGCGGGAACTCCAGGCCCCACCACAATGAGCGGCACATGGAGATCAGTGTTGTAGAGAGAACGATGGTCTGCTGTATTAAAGTCGTGCGGATGCGAATAGAGCAACTCGCCATGATCAGACGTAAAGATGATGATCGTATTCTTATCGAGTCCGAGCGAGCGAATCGTCTCCAGCAACTGGCCTATGTAATGGTCCGAGTAAAGAATCTTCCCCGCGTACAGCTCCTGCATTCTGCGAATCGCATGAACATTCTGCAGCTTCGCCAGCCGGTGCAGTTGCGGTGTATCGCCCATGTCAGGAAAGTTGCCCGGCTCCTTGAACTTGTCGTAGGCTGCCGACTCATTAAAGGGCGCATGCGGCTCCATGTAGTGCACCCAAAGAAAGAACCTCTGATCCTTGTGCTGCTGCAACCATTGCTGCGCCCAGGCCGTGGTCTTGGGTGCGGTCAGATAAAACGCACTCGATCCAGGGTGCCCCGGCACCGGCAGTTGGTAGCCCGGGAAAAATTTGAAGTAGTCCCACCCGCGATGCACAATGTCCCAGATCGACCAGCAATTTGCGTTATCCGCCGCGGTAATCATTCCATAAGGCTTCAGCATCTCCGGAATGATGGGCTTGTTGGGCGAGAGCAGCAGCCGCGCAGGAATATTTGGCAGCTTCCCATCCGTCAAAGGCTGGCTGATCCTCGCGCCACAGCCTTCATACGGCGGCAGCGTCATGCCGTGGACCGTCGGAAAGAGCCCGGTCATGATAACGCCAAATGAGGGTGTGGTCCACGGTGCGCCTGCATACATGCGGGTAAAAGTCGTGCCCTCGCTGGCGAGCTTATCAAGATTCGGCGTGTCGTTGAACTGCGCCCCATACAGGTGCATGTAGTCTGCGCTCATCTGGTCGGCCGTCACCAGAATGACGTTATAGGGCGCAGTCTTTTTCTGCGCGGCAGCCTGGGCCTGCACTCCCGGCGTTTCGGCTGTGGCCCAAAAGCAAATGCCAGCCATCAAGGCTGTACAGATCGTTACGGATAATCCTCTACGCATGCAACATTTCCTTTTTCGTTTTCATTCTGATCGCCGTCTCTTTTGACCAGCGCTTCCTGCTCATTCCGCTGGCGAACAAACGTGCGCTTCACTCCATGCAGGGCAAAAGCGTCTTAAAGGTGACTCGAAAATCCCGTCTTGCTTCCTCAATTCACACCCCGCAATCTTTGCCGCCTCACGAATTTGAGCAAACCTTCAGCGCACTCCATAAGCGCTGGCAAGTGAATAACTGTCATTGACTGTTGATCAGACCTCTTCCCGGCGTTTTGCACGTGGTTTCAATCACATAGGGCCTTTCATGAAATCGATTGCATACGCTGTTACGCAGTGTTATGCTCCGTCCAATGAGAGACCCGAACGACATGATTGGACAAAATCTGCAGGCTGAGCAGATCGTCCAACACCTCAGCGCGGTCCTCGCAGATCCAGCGTTTTCTTCCAGCAAGCGATGCCAGGATTTTCTTCGCTACGTCGTCTCCGAAGCGGTCGAAGGACGCTCGGAAGACATCAACGAGCGAAACATCGCTCACATCGTTTTTGGTAAGAGCCAACGATTCGAGCCCAGCGAAGACTCCCTCGTGCGAGTCAAAGCTCGCGAAGTCAGAAGGCGGCTGGCGCAGTACTACACCAGCCATCCGGAATCAGGACTCAGAATCGATCTTTCTCATGGAGGCTACACACCGAGCTTCATCGTCGAAGAGCCTTCGCCACAGCCTGCTCCGCTCGAACCCGCGCCGCCAGCCGCGCCAGCCACTCGTCCATCCAGGCGCAAAGTGCTCTGGTATCTCGGCGCATCCGCGGCGGCCGCCGCCACTGTCTCCGTTCCAATTTGGAAGAAGGCACATGCGGCCCACTCTCAGCCGCTGACAAATCTCCAGTTGCTCTGGCAGCCCGTCGCCGAAACAAAATCCCCCCTGCTGCTCTTCGCTCCGGTGCTCCAGACAAAGTCCCCGCATGGAGTGCTCGCGGATCGGGTCAGTATCGGCGTCACAGCCGCCATCAGCCAGGCCGTCCACTTCCTTGATGCGCACAATTTGCCTTACACTCTGCGCTTCGGCTCCGGCCTCACGTTCGCGCAACTTCGAGAACAACCCAGTCTGATCCTCGGCGGCTTTACTTCACCATGGAGCCTATGGGCAATCCATGGCCTTCGCTACAACCTCGTTGCCGGCAAGCAGTGGGCAGACTCCTACATCCTCGATACGCAGACGCAGCAAAAATGGCAGGCAGAAAATCTGAAGCCAGACGGCTACACCACAGCAGACTACGCGATAGTCGCCCGCCTCTTCGATGCCGTCAGCGAACAAATCCTCTTTGTCGCGGCAGGCATCACCACCTTCGGCACCGAGGGAGCGGCTTCAGTTCTTTTTGACTCCAACGCCCTCGCCCATCTCTTGCAGAGCGCACCCGGCGACTGGGCGTCAAAAAACTTTGAGGCGATCGTGAAAGTCTCCATCTTCGGAACCACGCCCTCCGCTCCCGAGATTGTCGCAAAGCATTTCTGGTAAGAGGCAACGAAACAAAGAGACCACACCTCACAACCGGGCGTAGACCTTCCCCAATTCGTTCAGATTGCCGTCCGCATCAAAGAGCACCGATGTCCGCAGCGCGTTCGAACTCTTGCCCGCGAACGGGAACCACGCGTAGCCCTTGATCCACGGAATCTTATCCATCTCAACACACGCAGTCTGCATAAATTCCGCCACCTGATCGACGCTGAATCGGTTCGCGGCTCCATGTTTTGCCTGCCAGTCCGCAACCGCGAATTCAGTAACCCAGATAGGCCGCTGATACAGTCCATGCACGTCATGCAGTATGTTCAGGAATTGTTCGACCGACGGTGGCCCGTAGTTATGAACCGCAATGGAATCGACGCGCAGCTTTTTCTTCTCGACGCCTCGCATGAACTTGTCCATCCACGGCCCCCGTGCATTCGCCGCGGCAGGGCTCACCAGTTCCGAAGCGATGCCCTCAAACATCGGCCAGGTTTCCAGAGCCGTCTCGACAGTCATATTGGATTGATCTTTGTGATCCGGCTCGTTGTAGCCGAGAAGAATCGACGGATGCTGCTCGCGAAGCCTCTGCAGAACCATCGGAGTCTTTTGCGGATACCATCCCCAGATCATCGGGAAAAACTGCATCGCCGGGTTGGCAAGCGGCATTCCCTTATGCGACGGAGCAGCACCCCAGTTGTAATACCACCGGGTCAGCAGACCAGAGCGGCCCGGCGCTGCTCCACCCAGACCCTTCTTCGGGTTGAGTTGCCCCATCGTTGTCCCAAATGCACGCGAACACGCTACCGCAGCAATGAGCGCCGAGGTGCCGGCGAGGAAGGAACGACGCGAAGTAGCCATAAATCTCTCCTTGAATAAAACACTCGGATATTTAACACCCATTCAGATACACATTCATCTCTGGCCAGGCCAGTCACGCTAATACGTAACAGCAGTAGGCACACCCTGCTGATCCGCTCCGCACGCCAGCGATCCCGGCATCCGTCGAGCAGCAGCACAACCGCTCATCATGCATCCTCCATCTTCCGCGCCTTGACGCCATTCTTCACTTTTCTGAAGTAGCCATCCGGGTCATAGGCCAGCACCGTGTAGGTACCGGGTTTGCGAACCTTCGGCGTGAACGATGTTCCGTTGATGCGCAGCGTGTAAACAACCTCGCCATTGGATTCGTCCTGCACCTGCACAACCGGATCATGGAATTCAGGCGTTTCGACTGCATCCAGAGCCCACTCGGCGCCCCACAGCCCGTTGTCCGTCTGGTCAATCACAATTGGCCAGCCCTCGTAGGGTTTGGCATCCGCCGCCGCCGGATCAACCCATCGCGGCCAGATCGACACGGTGGTCTTCCGCGTCTGCTTGTCGCACGTCAAAATCGAATATCCGGTCGCACGCAACCGCAACCCTTCCAGCCCCGGCCCAGGATATTGCGCCGGAGACGCCGTGGAAAGAATCGTCAGCTTATTGCCAAACTTGTCGAGATAGTCCCCCGTATTGCGCTTCCCATACAAAGGATTCTTCCCCTCATGTGGAGGCCACCAGCGTCGCGGCCAGATGCTTGAGATTGCCGGCGTGCACACTCCATACACGCCATCGCAAAACTCATCCACTCCGTAATGAGACATGCTCGCCAGGTGCTGATCACCCGAAAGGTGAGCGGCAAATGCCTTGCGGAATTTCAGAATGCCGGCATTGCGCCCATGCTGGGGCCAGGCGTTGGAATCATAGTCTGCCACCAGGTGATCGCCCTGCACATACACACCCACCGGAGGCACAGCCTCATCCGGGTCATGACTATCCGTAAATATTCCGTGCGGCTCCGTGTGAATACACCCGAACACAGTTTGCGAAACAGCCAGCTTCATCCAGGTGCCGCCGCCCCAGTCCGCAGCCCACGACTCCAGAAAGTCAAGCTGCCGCTGCCCTAGCAGTTGTGCATCCGGGTCATCGCTCGCTGCGGTCGTATCGTGTTCACGCCATTCAGGGTTGTGCGCAAATCCGTTCACGATCTTCGCCTCGGGCAGCAGTGGCTTCGGCGCTGACTTCCACTTCCGGTCCTCAAGAATCGCAAAGCTCACACCACCCCAAAGCAGGTCGCAGTAATAAACAGAGATGCCTTGCAGCACCGGCGTGGGGTCAAACGGGTCCGGCAGGTGCGCCGTCTGCATCCGCTGCACCATGTTCACCCAGCGCGGAGCCATTTTGTAACCGCCAGAGTCTTGAATGGCATATTCCTTATCGCCATAGCGCACTGTGCCCACTGCGGCCGCACCCTGCCCCAGCGCCGGATTGGTCGGCCGTCCTCCGCAGCCCCAGATATTTCCGTGATACATGTCATGATCATCCGTCATGCATACTGACGGAATATCCCGCAGCAGATCGCGCGTGGACCAGCCAAAGATAAACCACTTGCGCTGAAAGTCATGCATCGCTGGCACGATCAGGTCCGGCACCCGGCTCTCAATCGCGCCATAACCACCGACAGGCTCATAAATCTGGTCGCCGGTCCACAGCAGAATGTCCGGACCCTGCTTCGCGAGATTCGTCGTGAAATCCGTATGCGGAAATCCGAAATCCCAGATGCACGTCAGCAGCCCGACAGTCAGCTTCTGCTTCTCTACCGGGTCATGCTGAATCGTGCCGCCATACGTATGCCGCCGCACCTCGCCTGGCGCGCCCGCAAACTCAAACACAACACGATACGGTTGATCTTCCTTCGGCTTCCAGCCCGTAACTCTGAAGACCGCATTGCACGCATCGTGGTCAATCTTTTCTTTGGCAATCGTGGACCAGCCCGCCCCACTTCTGAGCTGCAACTCGGCCATGTGCATCCCCTCACCCAGCGGAGGAAACTGTGCAGACAGCTTCAGAGTGTTCCGGCTCACCGTATATAAGGTGAAAAGGATGGGCCCATAGGCGCGTTCCTCATGCCGGTCAATCTTCGTGCCGCCCACCGTCCAGTCACGAAACCAGTACGTCATCGTGCCACCGGCCTGCTGATCGGGCGGATAAAAGTTGAAGTCCTTGATCGCAGGAAACGCAACCGGAGACGGCTTCACAGGCCCGGAGCTGCAAACCAGCGCCAGTCCGCCAGCAATCCAGTCCGCCGCAACCTCACGGCTGATCTCTGTCGCGTGCTGCCCGTCCACCCCTTCTGCCCGCAGACTCACGCGATAGCCCTGTGCCGAAGGAGCCGCGTGTAACCGCAAGACCAGCTCGCGGCTCAAGTCCGCGCGCATGGTAGATGGCTCCAGAGTGCCGATGAACAGCCTTCCATCCGCGTTAATGCCGGCATTCATGCCGCGCCCATAAATCGCCGTCGCACGATAATCATTCATCGGATTCTTGATGCCAATGCGAAAACCCACAAATCCCTGCTTGGGCATCTCAACACCAATCTTCCCCAGATGAACGCTCATCATCAGGTCGCCCGGCCTTGCTGCTGCCTCGCGCGTCAAAAGAAACACATTCCGATCACCGCCCGGCGAAAAGCATTCCAAACGTCCATCCTGAACGCGCCAATCCTGCATCGGATTGGTCCAATACTCCGGCCCCGCCCAGGGCCGGCGCACATCCTCTGCCCAGTAGCTGCGAAACGAAGGCTTCTTCTGAGCCTCTTCGGCCTCAGCGGGCCAATGATGCGCGAGCGCGGCCGCCCCCACTGCGGTGCAACCCGCACTTTTCAAGAATGAACGACGGCTCAGGCGAGATTTCATGAGTTCTCCAGGTGTTCTCAGTCAAACGAGACGAATTCTACGCGCACAATGTAATGGATTACAAACTTTTGTTTTCGCCCTCTGAAGCGCATCCACCCAGGAGCAGAAAATGCGGGTGCCCCACGTCTCGCTTCTGAGACGTGGGATCGCCTGCACCGGACCACTTTTCAATCTCCAGTTTTCAGTCCTCAGTTGTCAGTTTTCAGTCCTCAGTGGGCAGTCCCCAATTGTCAGTTGCCAGTTGCCAGTTGACCTTTGTCATCCCGACCGAAGGGACCGCAGGGAGCGAAGTGGAGGGACCTGCATTTCACAATTCAGCCGTAAGCCGGTTGCCCCACGTCTCGCCTCTGAGAGGTGGCATCGTCTGCACCAAACCCTGACAACTGAAAACTGAGGACTGACAACTGGCAACTGACGACTAGCTTTCCGCCTGCCGGTAATTTCCCCCAAAATTGCTAATCTAAAAATAGAGACTTTTCCTCCCCGAACGGGACGCCTGCGCACGCGGCGTCCCGTTCGCTTTTTGCAGCCAGAAAGCAAGTCAAGGAGCACGGCATGAGTGACCACGAAGCAATCCCCGCCCGCATGGCAGACGAGCCA
>Ga0123519_10002962_pt1 | contig 28410 bp, 25 predicted proteins | sample YelNatPaOPRAMG02_FD_87396 | JGI IMG/M metagenome (GOLD analysis project Ga0123519, IMG submission 87396) | Hot spring microbial communities from Yellowstone National Park - Yellowstone National Park OP-RAMG-02 (version 2) | ecosystem: Environmental > Aquatic > Thermal springs > Hot (42-90C) ...
CTTGGCTACACAACCTAAACTCATCGTGGCTGATGAACCCACCTCTGCCCTCGACGTTTCCGTTCAGGCTCAGATCCTTAATCTCATGAAGGAACTCAAAGAGGCGTTCGGATTGACTTATCTGTTTATCTCTCATAATATGGGTGTCATCCGGCATCTGAGCGATCGAGTGGCAGTGATGTATTTGGGAAAGGTGGTCGAAATGGGAAAAAAGAAGGATCTCTTTCAATCTCCTATGCACCCTTATACCAGAGCGCTTCTCGCAGCGGTTCCGACTCTGGATCCAAAAAGAAAGAGAGAAGAGATCATTCTGGAAGGGGATGTTCCAAGCCCTATCCATCCTCCTCGGGGGTGCCGATTCCATCCTCGGTGCAGATACGCTTTCCCCCGATGTTCAGAAGAGGAGCCTTTATTTCATTCTGTTGAAGAAGGTCGATCCATAGCCTGTCACCTCTACCCATAATTTAAAATGGAGGAGATATGTTTAAGTTGATTCGAGGAGGAACTCTATATGGCCCTGAAAAAATAGGGGTTAGAGATATTCTTATTGTAGGAAAGACGATTGCCAAGATCTCAGAAAGGATTGACCTACCAGCTGAATGGAAAGCTCAAATCCTCTCCGCTGAAGAAAAGATGATCACTCCAGGTTTGGTCGACCTTCATGTTCATCTCTTAGGGGGTGGAGGGGAAGGGGGGGCAAGAACAAGAACGCCAGAGATCACTCTTTCGAAGATTACCCGGGCAGGGGTGACCACGGTGGTCGGTTGTCTTGGAACCGATGATGTCTCTCGAAGACCAGAGACACTGCTGGCTAAAGCCATGCAACTGGAAGAAGAAGGAATTTCCACTTTTATCTATTGCGGTTCCTACCAGTTTCCTCCTCCAACCATTACCGGAAGTGTTCGAAAAGATATTGCCCTTATCCCTAAGGTGATCGGGGTTGGAGAAATCGCCATCTCAGACCATCGTTCCTCTCAACCTACTTTCGAAGAACTCTGTCGGCTGTCGGCAGAGGCAAGGGTCGGAGGGCTTTTAGGAAACAAGGCTGGGTTGGTTCATCTTCATATGGGGAGCGGACCGAGGAGGTTTGATCTTATTATTCGTATCGTCAAGGAGACCGAGATTCCTATCGGTCAATTCCTTCCAACCCATGTCACCCGAACGGAGGCCCTCCTGAGAGAGGCGATTCGATTTGCCAAGATGGGAGGAAATATCGATTTCACTGTAAAGGGATTGGAGCTTCAGTTCCCACTCAAAACGGCCGAGGCTTTAAAGATGGCTTTGGATGAAGGGGTGTCCATCGATCAGATTACTCTCAGCTCCGATTCCAATGGCTCATTGCCCATCTTTGATGAAAAAGGGAGACTCCTTCGATTAGCGGTAGGGGATATAAGAAATCTTTACTTAGAATTTAGAGAATTGGTGAGAGAAGGTTTTTCACTCGAGGAAATCTTAAAACTGGTTACACTTAACCCTGCTAAGAGAGTTGGCATCGATCGCTATAAAGGTAGCCTTGAAGAAGGGAAGGACGGAGACCTCTTGATCTTAAATAAGAATCTCGAGATTGAAACGGTCATTGCCAAAGGACAGATCATGATCGACCAAGGAGAGGTATTGGTGAAAGGAACCTTCGAAGAATCATAGAAGGGTCGAAAGGAGGTGAGGAGATAAAAAAATGGGTTGAATTTTTTTTAAAAAAGGTATAGGGTGTTGGATGTCGAGGGATAGGGTGTCAAATCTGAGAATGGAAAAATTAAAAAAAGGGGGTGAAAGATTATGAAGAAGATTGGGGTGTTAGGCTGGATCTTAATTGGTTTCGCGTTGGGAATCATTGTAGGTGCCATTGTGGGAAAACCCATTACTGTGATTCGACCCTTGGGAACCCTATTTATCAATCTTTTAAAGATGCTCGTTGTTCCTCTGGTTTTTTCCACTCTGGCTTATGGAGTATCCACCTTTTCAGGAGCCAAGTTAGGAAAGATGTTTGGAAAGACTTTCTTCTTTTATTACTTCACCGGTATCGTAGCGGAGATAGTAGCGCTCATTATCGCCGGAATAAGTGGGGCCGGAATAGGATTTCCTATCGGAGAGTTGAAGAAGGTTGAGATCAAGCCTCTTCCCAAGTTGGTCGATGTGGGTTTGGCAATCATCCCCACCAATCCCATCGAATCATTAGCCAAAGGGGATATCCTTCCAATTATCTTTTTTGCCATCGTCCTTGGAATCTCGATTGCCGCGGCAGGGAAAGCGGCTGAACCCCTGAAGGATTTCTTAGGGGCCCTGGCAGAAGCGATGTATAAGCTTGTGGGCTATATCCTATGGTATGGACCGATTGGAGTCTTCGCCCTGATTGCGGTGACCGTTGGAACCCATGGCCTCTCTGTCCTTAAACCCTATGCCTATCTCATCTTTCTGGTCTATCTTGCCTGTGCCATTCAACTTTTTGTGGTCTATGCAGGTCTTCTGAGGGCATTTGGGATCAAACCCTTTCGTTACCTGAACAAGATCAAAGAGGCTCCCATCTTTGCCTTTACGACCTGTAGCAGTTCAGCCACTCTTCCGGTGACAATGAGGGTGACCAGGGATGCGGGAGTCTCCAATGAAACGACCAGTTTTGTTCTCCCTATGGGAGCAACGGTCAATATGGATGGCACAGGGATGTATCAGGCCATCACGGCCATCTTTCTTGCCAATGCCTTCAACGTTCAGCTTACTTTTTACCACTATATTATCATTGCGATCACAGCGCTTCTTGCTTCAATTGGGACGGCTGGGGTTCCAGGGGCAGGACTCATCATGCTGAGTATGGTATTGGGAGCGATAGGAGTTCCTCTCGATGGAATTGCCTTGGTGGCAGGAGTGGATCGGATTCTGGATATGGCCCGAACCTCAATCAATGTGACGGATGATGCCGTGGCTGCTGTGTTGGTCGGAAAATCGGAGGGGGAGAAACTTCCCGAAGATCTCCTGGCATAAAGCTCTAAATTCTATTCCCTCCTTCCATTTTCAACAGGGTGGAAGGAGGGATTTTTATTTGAGGGGAGGATGAGAGAAAAGATAATCGGAATTCTTGGAGGAATGGGGCCGGAGGCCACCATTGATCTCTTTACAAAAATCGTTAAGGGGACAAAGGTGAAGAAAGATCAGGATCACTTTAGAATCCTGATTGATAATAACCCCAAGATTCCAGACCGAACCCTGGCTATCCAAGGGAAAGGTCCAAGCCCCCTTCCCCAGCTTATTCAGAGTGCAAGACTTCTGGAGGAGGCCGGGGCGGATTTCATCATCATTCCATGTGTCACCGCCCATTATTATTATGAACCCCTTAAGAAGAAGATTCGTATTCCCATCCTTCATATTATTGAAGAGACCGTCCGATTCGTGGAGAAAAGGTATAAAGGGATTCAAAAGCTGGGTCTCATCGCCACCACGGGAACCCTTCGGACAGGTCTTTTTCAGAAAGCCTTTTCTTCGACAGGGATAGGATTGATTCTTCCTTCCTCTGAGATCCAAAAAAGATATATTATGGAGGCCATCTATGGAAAGAAGGGAATTAAGGCGGTGGGTCCCTCCGAGGAATCCAGAATGCTGATCATCAAAGCGGCTGAAAGTTTGATCCTTAAAGGAGCTCAAGCCATCATCGCTGGCTGCACGGAAGTTCCTTTGGTATTAAAAGAAGGGGATATTTCTGTCCCTGTGATCGATCCTGTCTCAATTCTTGCTCAAGCGGCGATGGCTAAAGCCAAATCCCCAAAGAGATAACCTATGGGTATCCAGATCTTTGAAAAAGTCTATAAGATTGAGCTTCCTATCCCTTTCCCTTTGAAGACGACCAATGTCTTCTTCATTGATGAGCCCCCAAGGACACTCATTGATACGGGGATTAAGACCGAGGCCTCCTTTGAAGCCTTGAGAAAGGGATTGGAAGAGATTGGCTTCTCCATCCAATCCATCGAAAGAATGCTCCTCACCCATGGTCATATTGACCACTATGGGCAGGCTAAAAAAATAGCCTCGATGTCAGGTGCCCCCATCTATCTCCATCCCAAGGAATACGGAAGGATCCGATCGATTATCCATTCTTTTGGTTTATTGAGATCCATTCTTTTGAGAAATGGAGCTCCTCAAGCATTGGTCAGCCAAATCATCCATTATATTGAAGCAGCCCAGAAGATGGCCGATCCCTTGGAAGAGGCCCTCTTCCTTAATGATGGAGATATCATTCCCTTCGATTCCATGACTTGGAAGGTGATCCATTGTCCGGGACACAGCCCGGGTCTTCTCTGTTTCTACTGGCCCGAGAAGGAGATTCTTTTTACCGGAGATCACCTGCTCAAGGAGATCACCCCCAATCCATTTTTGAATATGGGAGAAGCTGGAGCCCCCTTGAGTTATCCGAGCCTTAAAGAATATCTCAGCTCTTTAAGAAAGATTGAAAGATATGACCTAACTCTTTTGCTTCCTGGTCATGGAGAAGAGGTGAGGGACCCCAAGGGTTTGATTCAATCCATTCTCATCCACCACAAAGAACGAATGGGGCAGGTCGTCTCCTCTCTTTTGAATGGGCCGAAGACACCCTTCGAGATTGCCATGGATCTCTTTCCAGACGTTCCGCCTTTCGAAGTCTTTTTGGGGATCTCTGAAGCCGTGGGTCATTTAGAGATTTTAAAAGAAGAGGGAAGGGTAAGGGTTTTTGAGAGAGAAGGCAGAGATTATTATGAATTAGAATCATTTCAGTCCTTCTAAATCATTCGACATCTATGTTTCCTGAGTTCCTTCCTCCCTACAGTATCGGCCCTTTTATCGGTTTTATCACCTATGCTGTCCTTTCTCTTCTTTCCCTTATGATCCTCCTCATCTACCGAGCCTATCGACCTCTTTGGGCCCTTTTTACGTTCTACCTCCTCTCTACCCTCCTCTTCTTTGGTTGGTTGATTTATAGTTTCCAGAGATCTCCCCTTTCTATTCTTTCAGGTTATCGAATCGATCTCGCCTCTCTGGCCCTTTTGCCTCCGAGCTGGATCTGGTTTGTTTCGTCACTGACAGGAAAACGAATAGGTGGGCTATCTAAATGGATGATCGGATTGAGCCTCCTGCTGGCTTTCCTCGCTCTCGTGGGGCAAGGGCCCTGGTTCTTAGGACTTCCCCTTGAATCCCATCAGGTTGATCCTCATATCTTGAGACCTCAATCGAAGGTGTTAAAACCAGCCATCTATCTCTACTGTTTCTTAAGCGGCCTCTTTTATTCCATATGGAGCATGGGAAGAGTTTTCCGGAGCCAAACGCCCAAGCCTGTCTATTTTCTCCCCATTGGAATTGGTCTCCTTCTCTGGTTCTTGGGAGGGCTCCATGATGGTCTTCGTTCCATGGGGGTGGTTATCCTCGTAAAACCCCAGATCCTCTGGCTGACCTCTTTTTGGCTCTCCTTATCTTTAACCATGGCGGTTACGCTCCATTTCCATTCCTTGGAGAAGACGGTTCGTGAAACACGGGATGTGTTTGAGAAATTTGTTCCACCCGCCTACCTTCGGCGCATTGCAACCCACGGCTTGGGATCGATCCGGTTGGGCAAGGCAGACCTCCAGGAGGTCACCATCCTCTGTGCCGATATTCGAGGGTTCACCCAACTCTCAGCCCAACTCCATCCCGATGAGCTGATCCAACTGGTCAATCGACTCTATGGGGAACTCTCTCAAACCATCGAGAGATGGCAAGGAGTGATTGATAAATTCTTAGGGGATGCCCTTCTCTGTATCTTTGAAGGAGAAGACTCCTCATGGCGAGCCCTTGCCTGCGGTGTAGAAATCCTTTCTGAAACAGAATCGTTTAATAGGACTTGGAGTTCTTCGAATCACTCCATTCAAATCGGAATCGGAATTCATCGAGGTCCGGCTGTCCTGGGAACAATTGGATCCTCCAGGCGAATGGATTCAACCGTATTGGGTCTTACGGTCAATTTAGCAAAACGGCTCGAAGAATTAACCCAACCCAAGGGAGCCGAGATTCTTATTTCCAAGGAGGTGGCTCAATCCCTCCCCTCCGAACACCCTTACTGCCTCCGACACCTTGGGGAGGTTTCGGTCAAAGGGAACCCAGTCCCGATGAGCGTTTTTGAAGTGATCCGATAAGATGGGGCATCCTTTTAGAAAAGACTAAATTTCAGATATTTTCGGGGTTGCTCTTTGATATCTTTGATCAACTTTTTCAACTCGGAGGCGGTCTCCTTGAACTCCACCACAGTTTCTCTTAATTCCCTCACCATCTCCCTATCCCTAAGAAGCGCTCCAGCCAATCCTTCCCCTCGATCCACCTTTTCCAGGATGGCATTTAATCGAATCGCTCCCTGATCGAGATGGTCGTAGAGTTGAGGGTCCTCGATGAGCCTTTGAAGCGTTCCCTCTCTTTCGTTTAATCGCTGGCCGAAAAGTTCGAGTGTCGAAATAGTCGTATCCATTTTTTTCCCAAGATTCTCAATGGTTCTATCCATTTTTTGACCGACCTCTTCAAGGGTAGAGACCACCCTCACGGTTTTATCATAAAGGGATGGATCTTCGATCAGTCTTTTTAGAGTCCCTGGACTTTCACGAATTTCTTTTGCAAAGGCCTCTAAGGTAGAAATGGTAGAAATCATTTTTTGGTAGAGGGTCGGGTCTTCGAGAAGACGTTTCAAGGTCCCCCTGGACTGTTTAATCTCTTCAAGGGTAAGGGAAAGGTTTTTTGCAGTTCGATCCAGGTGGTCATAAATGGACGGGTTGGTTAGAAGTTTGGCAATCGTCCCTTCTCCGGTCTCAATTTTGGCAATGAGATTGTCGAGTTTCTGGATAAAGTCCCCTATCTTTCCAATGGAGATGGAAGCCGTCTCCATCACATCTGAGAACTCAAGGGGAATCGTTCCCCTGATCATCTCTCCAGCGCGAATCGGTTCTGCCTGAGGGGACCCTGCTGTCAATTCGATATATTTATCCCCTAAGAGTCCCATCGTCATCACACTGGCCTGTGCATCCCGTCTCATATAATCAAGGATCTTCTTTTGAATGGAGATGGTCACAATGGCTCCCAGGGTTGGGCTCAATTGAATTTCCTTGACCGATCCAATCTCCGTTCCGAAAATCCAGACAGGAGCTCCTTTTCGGAGTCCCCTTACATCCCGAAACTGAGCCTTCAATTCCACCCTCGGAATAAAGAGATTTTCGATCTTTCCTGCAAAAAAGACAGAGAGGAGGAGAATGAGAAGGGCCAGACTGATGACCAGCCCGACCTTCAATTTAGACCATCTCAGCTTCTTTTTCATATCGAACATCTTTTATCCCTCCTTGAGATTAGGGCAAACGGAATTCTTTTAAGAAAATTTTGATCTCCAAGAGGTCGGATTGCAGCATCCTCTCTTTGTCTCCATCAAACAGGATCCTTCCTGATTTCAAAAACATGAACCGCTCGGCCAGTTTAAAGGCATCGAAGATCTTATGGGTGACGACGATAAAACCCCTCCCCTTGGAGGAAAGGCTGAGAATCAATTGACAGATGATATCCGCGTTGACGGGATCGAGTCCAGAGGTAGGTTCATCGTAGAGAAACATCTTGGGTTCGAAAGCTGCCAGGGAGCGCATGATAGCCACTCTTCGATGCATTCCTCCGCTCAGTTCCTCCGGCATCAAATCCATTGCCTCCTCCAACCCCACTCTCCTTAACAATTCTCTCACCTTCTGATCGATCTCCTCTTCGCTCATCCGCGTATACTCTCTCAGTGGGAAAGCCACATTCTCTTTCACCGTCAGGGAATCAAAGAGGGCCCCTTCCTGAAAGACGATACTGAATTTGGTCCGGATCTCTCGAAGTTCCTCTTCTTTCTTGTCTGTGATATCCTCTCCATCGATCCAGATTCTTCCCGAATCGGGTTTCAATAAACCGAGGATCAATTTCAAAATGGTGGTCTTTCCATCCCCACTTCCACCGAGGATGGCCACCTTCTCCTTCTCCTCTATGGAGAAACTCATCTCTTTAAGGACCGGCCGAGAACCATAAGAGAAAGAGACACGATCAAAGAGGATCATACCGTGAACCCCAAGAGATAGAGCAGGATCCGGGTTAACAGGAAGTCAGCGATGATAATCGTTATGAAGGAGATGACGACGGCTTTCGTCGTCGTTCGACGAAGACCGATCGCACCCCCTTTGGTCGAAAGACCCATATAACAACTGATGCAGGCAATGAGGTATCCGAAGATAAAAGGTTTAATGGAGCCCGCCAGGACATTTTCATAAACCAGAACCTCCCGGATCGAGCTCCAGTAGAACGCCCCACTTTGATGACTTACAAAGACAGCAATATAATAGGCACCCATCAGGGAAGCCGCATCTCCAATAATCGTGAGGACAGGGAGCATGACGATAGCACTCAGAATCCTTGGAACGACCAGTTTTTTGATGGGATCCAGGCCAAATACTCTCAGGGTATCCACCTGATGGCCTAAAACCATCGATCCTAACTCAGAGGCCATTCCAGATCCTACCCTTCCAGCAAAAACCACCGCGGTGAGCACAGGGCCAATTTCCCGAATGATCGAAATTCCAACCACCTTCCCTGTATACATTTTAAGTCCTACGCGGGAAAGTTCGGCTGAGAGTTGAAGGGAGAGGGCCATTCCGATAAAAAGGGAGATGAGAAGGATGATCAACAGGGATCCGGTTCCGGCATAGTCCATCTGTTCGATAAGATCTTTATAATAGAAAGGCCTCTTCCCTATTCCCACAAACCCCCGGAACGAAAGGAGATAGAAGTCTTGGAGGTCACTTAAAAATTCTTTGACTCGAACCGTAAAATTCCTCCTCCTGGAAGAGAGCCTTCCATTTAGGATAGCTATTCAGGCCACGGTCAGGAGATTAAGGAACAGTCCCTCCGGGCTTAAGTACCATCACTTTAGTCTGGGGGACCTCCTGCATGAGTTTCAAAAACTCTTCGACCGTCCCTGTGAGAACGGGAAAAGTTCCATAATGCATAGGGATCACATATTTCGATCCAAGGAGTTTGGCTGCGTAGGTGGCCTCTCTTGGGTCCATCGTGTAGTGGCTTCCGATTGGGAGGAGAGAAAGCTCTGGTTTGTAGATCTCACCGATCAGCTTCATATCACTAAAGACACCCGTATCCCCTGCGTGATAAATCGTAAAACCATTTTCCAGGCGAATGACGAAACCCGCTGGATCCCCTGTATAGATTACTTGATCTCCTTCTGTCACACTTGAGCTGTGAGTGGCATGGACCATCGTGATGGCAATTCCGTGAATGGAATAGGTTCCTCCTTTATTCATGCCCACCACATTTTTGACCCCTTTCTTGGCAAGATATCTTCCCAGCTCGGGAATGACGATGACCTTGGCGTTTGTTTTTTCAGCTATACTCACCGTGTCTCCCAAATGATCCCCATGACCATGGGTTACGAGGATGAGGTCTGCCTTCTCTACCGTTTTCATTTCAGGAGGGATCTTTGGATTTCCACTGAGGAAGGGATCAATGTAGAGGATCACCCCTTTGGGAGAGATCACCCGGAAGGCCGAGTGGCCTAAGTAAGTGATTTTTGCCCCTTTCCCTATCTCCTCTGCAAAGAGAGGAAAAGAAAACAGAAATAGAGAGAGACCTCCAAGCAATAGTACGAAAGCAATCCTTTTCATCATCAACACCTCCTTCATTGGGTAAGATAATTCAGTTTATCAAATTGGATGCGTTTTGAAAAGTTATTTTCTGACCCATTTCTTTGTTTTCCAGAAGAGATTCGAAAGATCACAGAGTCTTCTTCCCCAGAACGGGGTTGAAGATCGTCTCGCAATCGGGTGGATGAAACAGAAATGTTGGCATTTCATCTTCTGCAAGGTTTTCTCAAAACTTTGAGCATCCTGATGGTTCCCGAAATATCCTGGAATCCAGTAACCCAAAGAAGAGAAGCTACTATGGGAAGCAGAATGGTAATGGTAATAATCCATAAAATGGTGGAGATGACTCTTCACCCCGTAGGTTTCGGGGTGGAGGGACCAGGGGGAACCGGGTTCCATCTCAATGGTAAAAGTCCGAATCCCTCTCACATTAGGATAGCGAGAACGGATGGTTCTCTGAAGCTGGATCATCTCGTGGATATCCCTTTGCGTCTCAAAGGGAAGGCCGATCGTGAAGAAGAGATCACAGAAAACTCCATTTGCTTTCAACTGATCAAGGGTCTCCATCAAGTCCCGATTGGAATAAGGATATCCCTTATGAAGTTTCCTCATTCGATCCGAACCCACATCCGGCGAAAGGGCGATCCAAGATTTGGGACTTGGAAAGGTCTCCTTAAAGGAACGGATAAACTCGGGGGTTGGAAGTCCAAAAGATTCGAAGAAGCACTCCATTCGAATTTTTGCCTTTCGAATCTGATGGAAAAGTTCGAGAAAGAATTCTGGTTTTGAAGGATAGGGATCGAAACAGAGGTGAAAGGTTTCGTATCCGTAACAAAGAGCCTCCTGAATGGTCTCAATAACCTTGTCTATCCCTCGAAAGGTGACCCCTTTTCTCCCAGAGAGGATCTCCTGCGCAGAACGACCCCCTCCACACCAGGTACATTGGACCGGACACCCTCTCCCCAAAGGAAGATGATAGATGGGGGAGCGAAGGGAATAGATCCAAAAATTTCTCTCTTTTGAAACCCCTTTCACATAGAAGGGTTGACCGACGAAACGAATATAGGTTTGATAATTTTTGAGAAGGTGAAAATGGGTAAAAGAGAGGCGGTTTAAATCTTCTTCCGTGGCTACATAGGAGAGAGGATTGATAAGAATCCTTCCTTTTCTTCTCCAGGTAAGATTGGGAACAGAAAAGAGATCCTCTTTCCCCTGGAGAAGGGTTTGAACCAGTTCCAGCATAGGTTGTTCCCCTTCTCCCCGGATCACCCCATCGACCGAATCAAAATTCTTCATAATCTCTTCGTGAAAAAAACTGGCGGTATATCCTCCAAGAAGGATATAGGTAGAGGGAAATTCGGATTTTATTTTCTGGACCAATTCCATGACATCGTAACACTGGTGATGCCAGTGGAGATCGAAGGCCACGATTCGGGGAGTCTTTTCGCGAAGATAGTGGACAATGGAGAATTGCCGATCCTCAATCCACTCCAGCCCCAAGTGGACGACCTCGGTAGAGATTTGATCTCGTGTGAGACGGTCAGCTAAAGCGAGAAGCCCCATAGGAAGAAAATTGATCCAGAGGAATTGATCAATAGGTCGATAGTAATTGTTTAACTTGGGGACATGGAGGAAAAGGCAATCCAATTTTGACATCGTTGAAATTCTAAAATGTTGAAAGAATAGATTTCAACTTTATGATGAAGCCGGTCTATTTCAGAGGCCATCGTTTCAGAATCTGTCGGACTGCAAATAGAGCTGAGAGACTCGCTCCTACAATCCCATGGGAGGGTCGAGTATAATGGCCTACCTGAAAGAGACCAGCGATAGGGGTCTGGTGAGGAGGTCTCCTGCGGCCCATTTGTTGTGGGGTAGAAGAAAGCCCATACATCGCTCCCCATTGATTTCCCGTGTAGCGTTCCAGGGTAATGGGAGTGGCGGCTTCTTTATAAAGGAGACGGTCTTTTAATCCCGAGATCCATTTTGAATCAAGGTAGGAAATCACTTTCTTCATCAATTCTTCTTTAATTCGATGGTAGGTTGCGGGATCCTTCTTTCCCCACTCCCCCTGATAGGAATAAGGGGCGATGAGAAGGGCTTTGATGAGGTGTTGACCCGGAGGGGCGAGAGATGGGTCTAAAAGGGTGGGGATGGAGAGACTGATGGTGGGTGTTTGCGGAAGTTCCCCTCTTCGGAGCATTCGGTCTTCCTCCTCCAGGTTTGAACAACTCCGAAGATAGGTGAAATAAGGGATCGCCCTCTCTTTTAGATTTAAGTCCGTAGCAAGATATAGGATAAAACAGGAGAGGGAGGGTTCGAGTCGATGGATCTTCCGATAGAAAGGAGTTTGAAGTTCTTCGGGAAGCATTTTCACCATCAGGTAAGGATTTACGTTCGAAATGACAAGGGGGGCCTCGAAGAGCTCTCCGTCTTCTGTCCATACTCCCTTTACCCTTCTCTCTTTAATCATGATTTTTTCAACTCTTTTTTTAAAAAGGACCTCCCCACCGAATCGGAGAAAGGAATGAAGGATGGCCTTTGAGATGTGTCCCATTCCTCCCTTGGGATAGAAGACCCCTCCCATCAGGGCCTTACTGATAAGGGTGGCCACGAAGAGAAATGAGAGCCTCGAAGGAGGGTCGGTCACAGGAAGGCTATGGAGGGCCATCTTGATCTCTCCTGCCCGAAACAGACGGTCCAGGATGGACTGATGGGTGGTGCGATGATAACGAATGAGATGGGGAAAATAGAAAGGGAAGAGAAGCTTGCGACGGAAGGTGATCTCGGAGTAGGCTTTGACCTCGTTGCCAATTTTCTGAACCAGGGCCAGGTAGCTTCTTAACCCTTTTTCTTCTTCAGGAAAGAGAGCCAAAAGGCTCTCTGCATAACTGTCAAATCCTCCATCTCCCAGTGTAATCTTAAATCCAGGATAGATATTCTGGATGGGCCGGATGGGTAGAAACTCGATCACACAATGGGCCCCAATCCTTCGGAGGATTTCGTAAAATTCTTCCCCTTCTTTGCATCCTCCTAAAAAAACACCTGTCGCATCAAAAATATAATCTCCTCGTTTAAAAGAGACGACATATCCTCCGGGCTGGTCTTCTTTTTCAATAAGAAGGATTCGAAGTCCCTCTCTGGCAAGAAGAGCCCCCGTCATAAGCCCTCCTATCCCTGCACCGATAATGATTCCGTCGTATTTTCTATGACTCATTTTTTCCTCTTTTCAACCAAAAGGACAATGGTGGGCAACAGGACCATAGAATTGATCAGACAGAATCCCATCCCCAAAATAGTGACCCATCCCATGGTCGAAAGGGCCTGATAACGGGTGGTGACCAATGAACCGAATCCGAGCATCGTCGTAAGGCTACAGAGGGTCATTGGCCGAGCCGTCTTTTGAAGGGCCTCGATGGGATCTCTTCCTCCTCCTTCCAAGTATCGGTGCATCAGATGGATACTATTGTCAATCCCCATTCCAATGATCATAGGAAGGATGACGGCGTTGACGAAATTGATATGGATCCCGAGGATCGCCATTGCTCCCATCATCCAGAGAAGACCTATGGCAAGGGGAAGGAGAGTGAGAAGGGTGAGGGTTGGCCTTTTGAAATGAGAAAAGACGAGAAGAAGGATGAGAAGAAAAGCAAAGGGGGTCAGGAGAAAGAGATCTTCCTTCACGATCTTTAAAATCTCGGTTTCAATCCTTTCTAGACCGGTGAAAGAGACTTCCGGGAATTGCCTTTCTAATTCCTCGAAGGAAAGGGATCCTCTGGGGTAGTAAATAGGGGTGCTCAGTTTAAAATGTTCTCCTTTTTGGGAAATTCGAGGTCCTATCCCTCTGCCCAAAGGGCTTTTCTGAAGGAGAAGGAAGAGAGTCTCAGGAGGAAAGAGTTTTTCCTTTCCCAAACGTAATTCTTCAAGAGCCTCAAGGGTTTTGTGAAAGGAAGGGACAAAGAATCCATTCTCATTCAAGGCCTTGATTAAATGCCTTTCCACCTCATCAAGGTGGACTGCTTTTCGAATTTCATGAGCGATTCTCTTCTGTTTTTCGATGGAGGGAAGGAATCGAGAGGCAGGAGAGATAGAGATAGAGGGGTCCATCTTTCCTTCCCTCTTATTTTTTTCGAAGACCTTCACCATCTCTTCTTCTTTTAAAAGAAGGCAGGAAAGGTCCCTGCCTTCCTGAATGGCCGCTGCTTCCACTTTTCTCCCTCCGAAGGCACGGCCCATTTTTTCCAGGACCATGAGGGGTTGAATTTCTTTAGGTCTAAGACTTCTAAGATCTGTTTCGATCTTCAGTTGAGTGATAGAGAGAAGGGACAGAATGGTTATTCCCACAGCAAACCAAATAAATTTAGAAGGGTCTTTTTTTAAAGCACTGCAAAGGAGGGAAAACTGAAAAGGGGCAGGAGAAGAGGGGGATAAGGTCTTTCTTTGTTCGATCCAGATAAGAAAGGAAGGAAGGACCAGAAAGATGCAGAGGAGGGCAAAGAGAAGGCCAACGGAGACGAGGAAGGCCAACTCCATTATCCCACGAATTCGGGAGAAATAGAGAACCCCAAAGGCAAAGATGGTGGTGAAGGCACCGCTCAGAATGGCGTCCCCTGTTTGAGTGAGGGCTATCTCTATGGCCATCGGGATCTCTTTTCGATTCGCCCTTTCCTGTTGATATCGATCGTAGAGATGAACGGCGAAATCGATTCCTAAACCCACTAAGATTGCAGCGAAAGCACTGGTTAAGAGATTCAGTCTTCCAATGGTCACAGAGGCCAAACCCATCGTTAATTGAATTCCTCCAAAAAGGGGAAGACCTACAAAGAGGAGAACTACCCATCTCCGATAGGTATAGAAAAAGAGGAGAAGGACGAGCAGAAAGGAGAGAAGAAAAGAGCTTTGCATATCGAGACGGAGAGCCCGGGCCTCTGAGGTGGCAATGGGATGGGCTCCAGTTAGAAAGACTTGAATCCCTTCCTTCTTTGCGGATGAGGTCAATTCATTCAATCGCTTCATCAATTCTCTGGAAAAGGGGAGGTTCGTTGCCGGCTCGATAGGTTCGGCAAGGATTAATAAGAAACGTCCGTCTCGGGACAGAAAGAATGGACTCGAGGGATCAAAATCCATCCCTTTGATCCCAGCCTTCCACTTCTCCCACCATAACCAGCGCAATTCAAATGGGTCTATCTGGATGAAGTCTTTCATTCCCAAAGAGGCATGGCTTAACAGGAGGTTCTTATTCTTAAGAACCTGTTTGGCAATCTCTTCCCCTCTCCATTTTTCTTTTAAATAAGGGATCTCTTCCTCATCCAGAAAAAGATAGGGATGGGAAAGAAAAAGGGCGAGAAGGGATTTTGTTTCTTCCAAATCTTCCATTTCTATTCTCTGAAACTGAATCCTTCTGAAGGCCTGTTTTCCATGGATCTCCACTCTCTTCAGGGCCCGAGCAATCTCTTTCCCCGATTCAATCAAAAGGGAGAGATCCCCTTCTTCCCTTCTTTCAAGAAGCACAAACAGAAGGTCAAAGGTCTTGGCTTCTTTCAGATTTTCCATATAGAGTTTCATTGGCCCCTTTTCTGCGGGAAAGAGGGCTAAAAAATCTGGGTCGAAACGAAGCCTTCCCGTAAGGAGAAAGGCCAATCCAAAGACCAACATGGAGATGAGAAGCACTTTTCGAGGATGAGAGACAGAGAGGCGAGAGATTCCTTTAAGCCATTTTTTTCGCATCGTTGAGGCCAATTATAACAGATTTCCCATTTTCTTATAACGGGATAGGACTTTTCCCATCGAATCGAGTTTATAATGGTTCATGGAAGGGTGATTTTAATCTCTTTTCTTTTCCCTTCACGGAGGAGGATAAAGATTAACGTAGTTCCAGAACCTTTCCCGGCTACTGATTCATGGAGGTCCTTTAAACTCTTTATCTCTTTTCCATCGATTAGAAGAATTTGATCTTCGGGTAACAGCCCTGCCTTTTCGGCTAAACTCTGGGAAAGGACGCGCTCGATCCAAACCCCTTGAGGCTCTTTTTTCTCCTTTAGAATGATCCCGAGTTTTGGTTTCCTCCTTTCCAGAGAAGGAGGAGTGATCCAAAGAAAATGGGCGATAGGGTTAGGGGCTTCGGATAGAGATATCTCTCGATGGATCTCCTTTTTCCACTCCTTTAAGACGAGGATCTGGTAGGGGATAGAAGTCCTTCTGTAAAACCGGGCAGGGATCCCAAAGTGAAACCCCACATGTCCGCTTCCTGTCAGGACTAAAAAGGTTTTATCTTTCCCTTCAGGAGAGTGAAGGTGTTGGGATAAGGTTTCCGCCATTGCCTCATCCCAGAGGACTTGGGCCTGAAAGAATTTTTCGAAATCCTTTGCCACCCCTTCTTGGTGTTCCTGAAAGATGGACCGAAGATAGGACCGGTAAGCTGGCTCTTTTAAATCTATCGAAGGAAGTTTTTCTCGATCTGGAAGGGGAAGGGCTTCCAACCCCTTTTGAGCGACCTTTCTGATCAGCTCCCTTTCGAGATTGAGGCCAAGGAGCCTCAATCCTCGATATTTTACCTCATTGAGAATTTCTCGATAGAGTTGAAAATCCATTCCCCAGGTGGTCTCCCATTTCACCTCTTTGAGAAATTCTTCTTCAGAAAGGAGCCCCTGACTCCAACGATCCAGGATGGGTTGCTGGTGTTTCTCAAACATCTCCATGGCCACAACAACCTGATGACCCCTCTCCACGAGGCTTTGAATCATCCTTAGCTGAATCCGATGGTGTTCCATCTGGTCATGAGTCTCTCCCACAAAAATGACTCTTACCTTCTCGAGATGATCCAAAAGTTCTCTGAAGGAGAGGGATTCCCCTTCGGGGAGCTTTAGGATCAATTCTTTGGTCTGATCGAAATGGACGGTAATGGGAGTCATGCGGGAGGATAAACTCTCTTCAATCCAAACTAAAAAGGCAATCAAAGAGAATACTCCTATTCCAATCCAGAGCCTATTCATATAAACATTATAACTTCTCATGACCGTTTGGTCACCCACGAACTACGGAAATCCCCCTGCATCTTAATCCTCTCCGAATTTTTCTCCTTGAAACCGAGGAAATCTCTGTTAAGATTGTATTGCTATTTTTAACGAAAGGAGGTATCTAAGATAAGAATCCAACTGTGTGGATTTATTGTTTTCTTATTTTTATTTGTGGGCGCTACTGAAGGAAGCACAGGGTCGAGGAGCCTCCTTCTTGCCACTACGACCAGTACTCAGGATTCAGGGCTTCTCGATGTCCTCATCCCCATCTTTGAGAAAAAAACGGGTTATTTTGTTAAGACCATCGCGGTAGGTTCAGGGCAAGCTATAGTCATGGGGCAGAAGGGAGAGGTGGATGTCCTTCTGGTCCATGCTCCTGAAGCCGAAAAGAGATTCATTACCGAAGGGTATGGAGTAAATCGGAGACTCATCATGCATAATGATTTTATCATTGTAGGTCCCCCAGAGAATCCGGCTAAAATTAAGGGAATAAGATCTGCTTCAGAATCATTTAAAAGGATTGCTTCTGCAAAAGCATTATTTTTATCAAGGGGTGACAAATCAGGGACTCATGTGAAGGAAATGGATATCTGGAAAGCTGCAGGGATAAAACCCGAAGGAGAAAAATGGTATCATCAGACAGGTCTTGGAATGGGCCAGACATTGAGTGTGACCTCCGAGAAGAAGGGCCATACGCTTACTGATCGTGGAACTTATCTTGCACTCAAGAAAAACCTTGGACTCGATATTCTGGTCGAGGGGGATGCGATCCTTCTCAACCTCTATCATGTCATCGAAGTCAATCCTGTCAAATGGCCTAAAGTCAATACCGCTGGAGCAAAAGCCTTTGCTGACTTCATGGCTTCTAAAGAAACCCAAGGTATTATTAAAACCTTTGGCGTGGATAAGTTTGGGTCTCCTCTTTTTTTCCCCGATGCTGGAAAGAAGGAAGAGGAATTAGGGAAATAGAATTCTAAATTAGGAGGTAAAGATGGCCCTTATCCTTGAAGGTACGAAAAAGGCATTCTGGCTCCTATTTACCTTCGATCCCGAAGTCCTAAGCATCGTGCTTCTTTCCCTTAGGGTTTCCGCAACAGCCACCCTCATTAGTCTTCTTATCGGGATCACCAGTGGAGTAGCCATTGCCCTTCATAGGTTTCGAGGAAGAGCAATAGTGGTGAGTCTTATCAATACCGGAATGGGTCTTCCTCCAGTGGTCGTGGGCCTTTTTGTCACCATTTTTTTATGGAGAAACGGCCCCCTCGGGTTTCTTGGCATTCTTTACACGCCTATGGCCATGATTATTGCCCAGGCCGTGATTGCCACACCCATTGTGATGGGTATCACCCTCGCAGCCATCCAGCATCTTCCAGAGAAACTTCGACTCCAAATTTTGGCCCTTGGTGCGACGCGTCTCCAGATGGTCTGGATCCTGATTAAGGAAGCCAAACTTCCGCTTCTCGCTGCCGTCATGGCAGGATTTGGAGGTGTGATCTCAGAGGTCGGGGCATCCATGATGGTCGGCGGGAATATCAAAGGCTATACTCGAGTTCTTACCACAGCAACGGTAATGGAAACGAGTCGTGGAAACTTCGATATGGCCATCGCTCTGGGGATCATCCTTCTTTTGTTTGCATACGTTATCAATCTGATCCTCACCCAGATTCAACAGAGAGAAGGGCTGAGATAGAGAAGGATGGATGAAGGATGGCGAGTGAGAATGGATAAGATGGGATCTGTTCCAATTCTGGAGGTAAGAAAACTAAAGGTTAAAAAGGGAGCAGGAACGATCCTCAGTGTTCCTTCTTTCCAGATCGAGGAGGGAGAAATCCTCTCCCTGATTGGACCAAATGGATCAGGGAAGACCACTCTTCTCCAAGCCCTCTCTTTTTTACTCAACCCATTTCAAGGAGAAGTCTTTTTCAGAGGAAGGAAGGTGGGGCTGGACTATCCTGTCTTAGATTATCGAAGAAAATTGGCACTCGTTTTTCAGGAGCCTCTTCTCTTCGATACATCCGTCTTCAATAATGTCGCTTCAGGGTTAAAGATTCGGGGGATCAAAAGAGAAGAGATAGAGAGAAGGGTCGAAGAAAACCTTAAACGTTTTGGAATCGAACATTTGAGAGATCGTTCTGCCAAAACCCTTTCCGGAGGAGAGGCTCAAAGGGTAAGCCTTGCTCGGGCTTTTGCCATTCAACCTGACCTTTTACTGATGGATGAGCCTTTCGCTTCCCTGGATCCTCCAACGAGAGAATCTTTAATAGAGGATTTAGCTTCCATTCTTCAACAAACCCGAACCACTGTCATTTTAGCCACTCATGATCGTCTCGAAGCCCTCAGACTTTCCCACCGATTGGCTGTGATAAAAGAGGGAGAAATCCTCCAGACCGGTCCTCCGGAGGAGGTGATGAATCGGCCAATCGACGAATGGGTGGCTTCTTTTGTAGGTACCGAGACCATCCTAAAAGGGAGGGTCATAAGAAAAGAGGGAGGAACGTTTCTGGTGGCTGTGGAAGGGCATGAGATCGAGGTCGTTGGTGAGATGAGGTTAGGAGAATGGGTTATCCTCTGCATCCGTCCGGAAACGGTTACCCTTTCCATTTCGACAACGAAAGAGACGACCAGTGCGAGAAATCTTTTCATCGGAAGAATCGAAGGGATCCAACCCATGGGATTCTATCAAAAAGTTCAACTCCATTGTGGTTTTCCCTTGGTCGCTTATGTGACCCGTCCCTCTATGGAGAATCTATCATTGAAGGTTGGAAAGGAGGTTTGGGCTTCATTCAAAGCCACCTCGATTCACGTCATAAGACAGAAAGAGAGGGAGAGGGCCGTTGAATAGAGGGCGTTTAAGAAATGGCTAAAAGGATGTATTTTTTGAGTCCCCCAGGGGTTTGAAAGGTAATTTCTTCATTGACCTCTTTTCCAATCAGGGCCTTTCCCAGGGGAGAGAGGAGAGAGATTTTCCCTTTTCGAAGATCTGATTCTTCCGGTCCTACAATCTGGTAGGTGACCGTCTCACCATTATCAGAGTTTTTTAGGGTTACGGTGGATCCAAAACCCACCACCCCTGGAGTGTGAGTGGGCTGGTCGATAATTTCGGAGTTGGCTAATTTCTGTTCAATCTCTCGAATCTTTGTTTCAACAAAAGATTGACGTTCCTTGGCAGCCACGTATTCGGCATTCTCACTCAAATCCCCATGAGCCCGAGCCTCTTCAATGGCTTTAATCACTTGGGGTCGAACCACCTTCTTCAAATTTTCAAGTTCCTTTTGGAGTTGATTATATCCGTTTCGAGTGATTGGAATACGTCCCATAAGATATCCTTTATTCTCGCAATATATAACCGACCCCTATGGATCTGTCAACTTTGATCCGGATCGATGAGCCTTCTTTCATGAGCTTTTATTCGCTATCGATGGGGGAATGAAAGGGGTTAATGGGAGCGGTGATAATAATAGTGGAAACCGATCCCCCATCTCCATCCCCAGGGATACCACCACCAATCATAGTAGGGATAAGGATAGTAATAGAGAGGAATATATTCTTCCCAGAGATAGATCTGTTTGCTTTGAATCAGAGGATATCGGTATTCCATTTCTCCAATCGTTTTGAATCTCTCTCCCTGAACCTCTCCTCCGACGGTAATCTTTCTACCCCTTCGGAAGAGATAGGGATCGAGATATTTCTCAGAGAGAACCATAAAACGGCCTTCAGAGGGAGAGGTAAGTTTGGGTTCTCCCCATCGATTGAGTGGCCGTTGAAGGATTTCAAGAAGGGAGGTTCCATCTTTTCGGTTCACCACCTCGATCATCTCCCCACCCCAGACGACTATCTTTCCTCGGTAGGCCTGGGGATTTTCGGAGACTTCTCGGAAACTGAGGGATGGGTCTGCCTGGGCTCTTAAATCTCTCGAGATGACATGGGCACATCCCGAGAGAAGAAAAAGTAAGAAAATGATGACCGGGAATCGACATCGAGGATCCATTATCATTTTAATTTTAATGAATTGCCTCAAGAAATTCAATTTAACACGCAAATAGAACAATCCCCCTCCGGAGGGGCCCAAATCCAATATTTTCATTCTTCGTGGTGCCCTCCTTGGGCATGAATGTTTTGACAGTAATAACTCACTCAAAAGTGGGGGATAAGCCCGAGAGGGGTATTGGAGAAACCCATGGTGCGGCTACCTTAAATGGTCCATAGAAATCATTACTTCGGTTTGTTTTAATCAGAAACCCATTTCTACGATGGATCGATTCGTATTCCTTAAACAAATAAATTGATCCGCATTCCATGGGTTTCGGAAATACTCCTGTCGGGCTTAAATTTATTTCCACCCTTCAGTGAGGGGTTACTTTTGACAAAAAAGGGTTTCCTTCAAGGAAACCCTTTTTTGGGTCATCTTCCAATAGAATGAGAAGGGATTACAGGTTGATATTGGAATACTTCTTCCAGGGTCTGGCCACCTGTTTGTTCTGTAAAAGTTCTAATGAAGCACAGATATATTTTCTGGTATCATGAGGCATAATGATATCATCCACATATCCTCGTTCCGCTGGCTGATAGGCATGTTCATATTTTGTTCGATACTCCTGGATGAGTGTCTTGGCCGTTTCTTTAGGATTAGGAGAGGACTTAATCTCTTTTGCAAAGATGACACTCGCTGCTGTCTCGGCCCCGACGATATTGATCTTGGCGGTAGGCCATGCAAAGACAAGGTCTGCTCCAATGCTTTTGTCGAGCATGGCATAGTGAGCCCCAGCATAAGATTTTCCAATGATAATGGAGATCAAAGGAACGGTTGCCTCTGCCCATGCAAAGAGGGTTTTTGCCCCGTGGCGAAGGATTCCTTTCCATTCGTGGGAGGACCCTATCCAGAAGGCTGGACAGTCCACAAATGTAACCAGAGGGATGTTAAAGAGATCACAGAAGCGGACAAATCTTGCCAATTTATCAGAGGCATCACAATCCAGGCCCCCCATCAAGACTTTTGGCTGGTTTGCCACAATTCCTACGGACATCCCATTGAATCGAGCGAATCCGACAATCAGGTTCTGGGCAAAATATTTGTGAATCTCAAAAAAGGACCCCTTATCCACTACCATATCAATGAGAGGGTGCATATCATAGGGTTTTCTAAGATCAGGATCGGGTAGAAACTCATCCAGTTCGGGAATGATTCTATTGGGGTCATCGTTGCATGGAACCCTGGGGGGTTTTTCTCGGTTATTAGAAGGAAGATATGAAAGAAGCTTTCTACAGAGCTGAATGCATTCTTTGTCATCTTCTCCCACGATATGGGTTCCCCCTGATTTTATAGCATGGGCCTCCCAGCCTGCCAGTTTTTCAAGGGAAATATCCTCCCCTGTCTGGGTCTTCACAAAGGCAGGTCCTGCAATTCCCATGAATCCTGTCGTTTTACTCTGAATGAGAAAATCATTCATGATAGGATGATAAGCCTGCCCTCCGAGACAGGGGCCTAAGAGCAAGGCAATCTGAGGAACAATTCCCGAAGCGAGAATCTGGGCACGAAAGGTCCAGCCATAGGCCTCCAAGGTATCCATCCCTTCTTGAAGCCTGGCTCCTCCGGAGTCATTTATTCCAATGAAAGGCCACCCCTTTTCTTTTGCAAAATCGAGGGCCCATACGAACTTCTTTCCATGATATTCACCAAAAGAGCCCGCCATCGAGGTGAAGTCTTCGGAGGCTACAACGACCCACCTTCCATCAATCTTCCCATAACCTGTGACCACTCCTTCAGCTGGAATAAGTTTGCCGGCCATTCCAAATTCGGTTTGTCTATGGGTCACAAACGTCCCTACCTCCGTGAAAGTTCCGGGATCAAGCAGAAGATCGATTCTTTCCCGCGCATTGGTTTGTCCTTTCTCTCTTCTCTTAGCTAACTCCTTTTCCCCCCCCATGGCCAGAATCGTCTTTCTTCGCTTCATATACTCTTCATATATGGCATCAAATTTTCCCATCGGTTCCTCCTTTTATTTATGAATTTTTTCACAATATATTTAGCAGAAAAAAGAACGAATAGCAAGAAATTTTTTTAAATTTACTTTTTCCTTTATTTATGCTAACTTATATTCCATGAAAATTTCTACCACAACGAAATTGGCTATCCTCTTTTTAGCCCTTGCCTGTTTTATGGGAGTGATGACCACTCTTATCGTGAATTCATTAATCACAAATCAGATCATTTCAGAGGCTCAGGAGAGGGTAAAAGAGGATCTTAATACAGCAAGATATGTGTACCAGACCAAGCTCAAAGAGATCGATCGGATGATCTACTGGACTTCTCAGAGACACATTTTGAAAAGAGGACTAAAGGAGAGGAAATTTGACATCATTCGAGACGAACTTTCCAAATTGATGAAAGAAGGGAAGCTGGACTTTCTCACCTTGGTCGATCAGAAGGGGGTGGTCCTTTTTAGGGCTCACCATCCGAGAACCGTGGGAGACAGCCTCTTGACAGACCCTTTCATTCAGGAGGCCCTTAAAAAGAAGTCCCTTTCAGGAACTCAGGTCCTTTCAGGGGATGAATTATCCCGAGAGGGGGAAGGATTAGCTAAAAAAGCATCCATCCCTTCGATTCTTCCATCGAGAGAGGCAAGGAAAGAACCGCTGGAAGAGACTTCGGGAATGGTTTTAAAATCCGCCCACCCGATTGTTGATTTCAACGGAGAGGTTCTGGGGGTCATTACAGGAGGGATTCTTCTTAATCGAAATTATGAGATTGTGGATGAGATTAAGAATATCGTTTTTCGAGATGCTAAGTATAAAGGTAGGGAGATTGGAACAGCAACCATCTTTCTGGGTGACCTGAGAATCTCTACCAATGTGATGGATAAAGAGGGTCATCGAGCCATTGGGACTCGAGCGATGAAAGAGGTCCAGCAGCAGGTTCTCGGCAAGGGAATTCCTTGGATCCAGAGGGCTTTCGTGGTAGATAATTGGTATATTACTGCCTATGAACCGATTTATGACATTCAAGGAAAGATAGTAGGGATGCTCTACGTGGGAATGATGGAGGCTAAATACGCCACGCTGAAAGAGCGTCTGATTCTTCTATTTTTCTTTTTTTCCATGTCAGCGATGGTCGTGGCCCTCGCCCTCTCTTTTTTCTTATCCTGGAAAATGTTTAGAAAACCCTCATAAGATTACTCTTCCTCGTCCGAATCCCTCTCCTCTTTTCTCTTTTTTATTCCTCTCACCACTCCTGAAATGAGAAGCCAGAGGACAATCAGGGCGATGCCAATGGCCAGGAAGTTTGGGGCCCCGATCTTTTTCAGAAATTCAGAGAAGGACTCAATCGTATCCATCATCCATTCAAATTTCGATCAAGGGTTCGATACTGAATGGCTTCAGAGAGGTGGGAGGGTTGGATATTGATCTGTCCTTCAAGATCCGCGATGGTTCGGGCGACCTTCAGAATTCGCGTATAGGCCCGGGCACTCAATCCAAAACGGTCAATGGCCATCTCCAATAACTTCTGACTCGCCTCATCGATCTCGCAGAATTTTTTGATGTGACGATTGGTCATCTGGGCATTGCAGTATATCTTCATTCCTTTGAAACGGTTGAGTTGGATCTTTCGGGCCGCATCGACTCTCTTTTTTATCTCAGAGGAGGATTCCCCTGGATCCCGACTGACCAGATCCCGATATTTTACGGCCGGGACTTCGATGTGGATATCGATTCGGTCCATCAAGGGGCCTGAGATCTTCGAGCGATAGCGTTGAATTTGAGGAATGGTGCAGGTACATTCATTATTAGGATCACCATAATAGCCGCAGGGACAGGGATTCATTGCCGCAACCAGCATGAACCGTGCGGGATAGGTCAGGGAAGTGGCAGCTCGAGAGATAGTCACCTTTTCCTCTTCAAGGGGTTGACGCATCACCTCGAGGACATTCTTTTTAAATTCCGGAAGTTCATCCAAAAAGAGGACTCCATTGTGGGCCAGGGACACTTCGCCAGGCTTTGGAATCTGCCCCCCTCCGATGAGGCCCGCATCCGAGATGGTATGATGAGGGTTCCGAAAGGGGCGGGTAACGATCAGGGAATGGTCAGGAGGAATGAGCCCCATGACACTGTGAATCTTTGTGGTCTCGAGACTCTCCTCAAAGTTCATGTCTGGAAGAATGGTGGGAAGCCTTTTGGCAAGCATGGTCTTTCCAGAACCTGGAGGCCCGATCATAATCACATTATGCCCACCTGCTGCTGCCACTTCGAGGCATCGCTTGACATGCTCCTGTCCCTTCACTTCGTTAAAATCGACCGGGTAGTTAGGTTCGGTTCGAAAGAGCTCATCAAGATCGACCTCAATAGAGTCAATATGAAGAGTTCCGTTGAGGAATTCCACACAATCTGAAAGGGTATCCACAGGCAATATCTCAATGCCTTTAACCACAGCCGCTTCTCTGGCATTGCCTCTTGGAAGAAGCATCCCTTTGAGACCGGAATCCCGAGCCGCCACAGCAATGGGAAGAGTTCCTTTGACCGGTTTGACCTGACCATCAAGGGAGAGTTCACCCAAGATAAAGTACTGGTTTAGCTTTTCCTTTTGGACCATTTCAGTGGCAGCAAGGATGCCAATGGCCATAGGGAGATCAAAGGCGGCCCCTTCTTTTTTAATATCTGCAGGAGCCAGATTGACAGTGATTCGACGGGAGGGGAATTCATAGCCACAATTTTTAATTGCGGCCTTTACTCGGTCTTTGGATTCCTTGACCGCTCCTTCCGGAAGCCCTACCGTCGCAAAGGCAGGAAGACCCGAGGCAATATCGACCTCGACCTCTACGACATAGGCATCGATTCCAAAGAGGGCGCTACTGAGAACCCGAGCCAACATCGAGGCTATTTATACCAGATCCCACAGAGAGATACAAGGGGAAATTTCTATGAAGTGTAATCCATCACACAGTGGTGAAGAATAAGCCCGACAGGGATGTTGGGAGTTCTATGGGTTTCGGAAATACTCCTGTCGGGCTTAAATTTATCCTACCTCTGAATAATGGATGATTCCCAGAGAAAATACGAAAAACGGGGTCATCCCTTCTATGTATTCTCAAGTCGAGGGAGGGCTTATAGGCCGTTACGGATTCCTTTTTTTAGGCTTCTGGTTTCTTTCATAAATAATTCTTAGGCCCTCGAGGGTAAGAAATTCATCGACTTCTTCAATCGATTTAGATTCTTTCGAAATCAAATTGGCCAGTCCTCCGGTAGCGATCACTTTGGGATTGGATCCCATCTCCTTCTTCATTCGTTTCACAATCTCGTCAACCAGTCCCACATATCCAAAGAAGATCCCCGATTGCATGCTCTGAACCGTATTTTTCCCAATCACGTTTTTGGGTTTCAAGATCTCGATTCGGGGCAGTTTAGAGGCTCGTTGAAAGAGAGCCTCTGCGGAGATACCAATTCCAGGAGCGATGGCCCCGCCTAAATATTCGCCTCTTGAAGAGACGGCGTCGAAAGTGGTCGCTGTGCCAAAGTCGACCACGATCACACTCTTTTTATACCGTTCATAAGCAGCGACCGCATTGACAATCCGGTCAGCCCCCACTTCCTGAGGATGATCGTAGAGGATCTTCATTCCAGTCTCAATCTCGGGCCCCACAATGAGGGGTTTTACATGAAAGTACTTCTCTGCCATTTCCTGAATCCTTTCGAGAACCGGAGGAACCACACAGGAGATGATCAGACCCCGAAACTCTTCCATGGAAAGATGGTCAAACTGAAAGAGTTCACGAAAAAGGATTCCCCATTCATCGGCCGTCTTCTCCCTTTCTGTTCCCAGTCGCCAGTGGTCGACCAGGACCTTCTGATCATAAACCCCTAACACGGTATTCGTATTGCCTATATCAATGACCAATAACATAGGAACTCCTTCATTTAAGATATTCGATATCCCCAGCGACAATCCTCCTTCGCTCTCCCTTTTTCATCCTTAAGATTAAAGCCCCCTCCGAATCCACATCCACTGCCTCTCCTGTTAAACTCTGACCGAAGGAGGTTACCCGAATCCTTCTCCCTTTGATCTTTGACCTCTCTCTCCAGGCCTTCAAGATCCTCTCCCCTCCTTGACTCAAGAAGATCTCATACCATTCTTCTAACTCTTTGAGGAGGGTTTGAAGAAACGCTTTTCTCGAGATCGGTTCTCCTTTTTCTATCTTGAGGGACGTAGCAAGGGGACGGATCTCTTCGGGGAATTTCGATTCATCCATATTGAGATTGATCCCTATCCCAAGGATGATGAACTCAATCTGATCCCCTTCGGATCGGATCTCATTAAGAAGACCGGCTAATTTTCGATTTCCCAAAAGAATATCATTGGGCCATTTGATCGAAGGTTTAAGACCCGAATATTTTTCTATCCCTTCCGCTGTGGCCACAGCAGCCATCAAGGTAATCAGGGAGGCCTGATGAGGTGGGATTTTTGGTCGGAGGATTACGGAGAGATAAAGATTGAGGAAGGGAGGAGAAAACCATTTCCTTCCCAGTCTTCCTCGCCCTCTTTTTTGGGACTCCGCCACTACTATTTCTCCCTCTTTTGCACCTTTTAAGGCTAATTCATAGGCCTTTGAATTGGTCGAATCGATGGCTCGAAAATAATGAATCCTTCTGCCCATCCATCGAGTTTGAAGATTGGATTTGATCTCAGATGGAATAAGGAGATCCGGGGAGCGAATGAAGCGATACCCCGAGCGAGTGGAGGACTCGATTTCGTATCCTAAGCTCCGGAGATATCGAATTCGCTTCCAGACAGCAGTTCGGCTTATTCCCAAAAGGCGACCGATCTGTTCTCCGGAGATAGAGCGGGATGGAGATTGATGGAAGAGTTCGAGAATCTTCTCCTCCGCGGTCTGTTTTTGGACAGTCATTTCACGGAAATCGCTTATCCAATCGCCTTATCGTAACGACTGAATTGCATTGAAAACGTTCCTCGTCCCTGGGTAAGGGACCTCAAATCTGTTGAATATCCAAACATCTTGGTAAGAGGGGAGATGGCTTTGATCAATACGACTTTTCCCTTGGGAGTAATGGTTTCTACAGAGCTCTTTCTCGCCTTTAAATCTCCTATCACTTCTCCCATGAATTCCTCTGGAACGATAATGTGGACCTCCATCATCGGTTCTAACAGAACAGGATGGGCCTTTCGACACCCCTCTTGAAGGGCATGGGAGGCCGCAATTTTCAGGGCAAGGGGAGAGGGATGATTCGGGTCAGTGACCGCTTTGATTAAGACGACTTGCAGATCGGTTAAAGGATAACCCATAATGACCCCTACCGTAGCCCCTTCCCTGACTCCCTCTTCAATGGCTGAAAGGGCCTCTGGATGGAGGGTTCCTTCAGGGAGTTCGGAATCAAATTCGATTCCTTTCCCTCGACCATTGGGAGAAATCCTTAAGTGCACTTCTCCGAGGTGTTTTACTTCGTCTATTTCCTTAATAAATCGATAGAAGGCCTCCGCCTCCTTCTCCACCGTTTCCCGATAAACGACCTGAGGTTTCCCAACATTTACTTCCAAATGATAATCCGTGAGAAGGCGATGGACCAATACCTCAAGATGTAACTCTCCCATTCCGGAGATAATCGTTTGTCCCGTGTCTTCATCCAACTTAAATTGGAAGGTCGGATCCTCTTCGCTTAACTTCTCCAGGGATTGGGTGAGTTTGTCTTGGTCTTTGCCTGTTTTGGGTTCCACGGCCACCGACATCACCGGTTTATAGAAGTCAATC
>Ga0123519_10002963_pt1 | contig 28406 bp, 26 predicted proteins | sample YelNatPaOPRAMG02_FD_87396 | JGI IMG/M metagenome (GOLD analysis project Ga0123519, IMG submission 87396) | Hot spring microbial communities from Yellowstone National Park - Yellowstone National Park OP-RAMG-02 (version 2) | ecosystem: Environmental > Aquatic > Thermal springs > Hot (42-90C) ...
ACATTACAAGTGTATAACCAAGACCACTCCCAAGACCATCAAGTATTGAATCTATCACTGTATTTTTGGATGCATATCCTTCTGCCTTCCCAAAAACAATGCAGTTCACAACAATCAGTGGGACGAATACACCAAGATTCTTTGACAATGCAGGGAAATAACCTTTCATTACATAATCAACTATCGTAACAAATGTTGAGATAACTATAATGAATATTGGTATCCTTAGATTAGTTGGTGTAACCTTCCTTATTGATGAGATGATAATATTTGAAAAAGTTAGAATGAATATAACAGCAAGACCCATCCCAAGTGCATTGTAAGCACTTGTTGATACAGCAAGGACTGAACAAAGTCCCAATGCCATAACAAGGACAGGGTTATTATCAAGTAGTGCATTTATAAATGTCTTCATTTCTCACCTCCAATCATCTTATAACCATTTATAATTGCATTCTTCACAGCATTTGAACTTATTGTAGCACCTGTTATTCCATCTATCTTCTTCACATCCTCTGGTCTTTTTCCAATGAATTTACTAATGAATTCCTCTTCCCTAACCTTTGAACCAAAACCTTCTGTTTCATCAAATCCTTCCTCAGGTGATTGTATGTATATCTTCTCTATCTTTTTATCCTTCAAGACAACTATAACCCCTATCTTCCCACCATAACCCTCTTCCTCTGAATAATAAACAATCCTATCTTTTATCCTCCACACATTTTCTTTTAACATCTCAATACTATCCTCTGGGAATAGTTCTTTTATCCTCTTTTCATACCATTTCATAGACAATTCTTCAATCTTTGAAAAATATTTTTCTATCCCGTTTCTTACTGCATTTGTTGTTGCCCTTGAAGATATTGTTGCCGCTGTTATCCCATCTATCTTACCACCATCTTTTTTCAAATAAACTTCTTCTTTCTTAAGACCTGAAAATTGCTTCAAAAATGACTCTTCTGCAACCTTCATACCAAGACCTGGTGTCTCTGTGAGAACATCCTTTGGGACAAAAACCTTCAATATCTTCCCTTCTCTATCCAAACCAACCACAACCTTTATTATTCCACTGTATCCTTTTGAAATGTTCACAAAAACTATACCAAGGACATTTCCATCCTTCTTTGCAACCCACAATGTATCAGGTATCACATTCTCAAATTCTACACCTTCTACGGGAAAGACAAGGGAAAGGCTTTCATTCAAACTCTCCTTTGCCCTTTTCTCTATCTCTGGCAATGTCTTATTATATACAAAAGAGAGAAGACCTGCTGAAACAATACCAACAATCACAAGGACAAATGTTGGTTTTATAAAATCTTTCATTTCTTCACCTCCCCGAAATATTTTGGCTTTATCATATCAAGGAATGGTGTGAATATGTTCATAATGAGTATGGAATAAGAAACACCTTCTGGATATCCACCCCATATCCTTATAAGAACACAGATTAGACCACCTATTGAACCAAATAGCCATCTCCCAATAGGTGTTATAGGTGATGTGACCATATCTGTCGCCATAAAAAGACCACCAAGGAATACACCACCTGAAAGTATATGGAATAATGGATTACAGGGTGTGAGTTTCAGAAGATAGAATATACCTGAAAAAACAAACACACTCCCAATATAAGATAAACTTATCCTCCAATCTGCATATTTTTTCACAAAAAGGAATATTGCACCAATAAGTAGTAACAAAGCGGATGTTTCACCAATACACCCACCAACCTTACCGATAAAAAGATTCCATATTGTTTCCCAGGAATTCAGTTTAAGGATAGTATCAGGTGCTGGTGATAATTTCAATACCGTTAATGGTGTTGCATTCGTTATTCCATCAATCCCTCCCAGAAATCCTCCCCTTGGAGGTGTCCAGTTCCCACTCATTATAGATGGCCAGGAGGACATAAGAAAAGCCCTTCCTGCGAGTGCTGGGTTGAATATGTTATAACCAAGACCACCAAACAATTGCTTCACTATTATTATTGAGAAGAAAGAACCAACTATTGGTAGCCAGAATGGTGAATTTACCGGTATATTGTATGCAAGGAGAATTCCTGTTATTATTGCACTCCCATCAAGTGCAGTTATTTTTCTCCTCGTTATCTTCTGAAAGATGAATTCGGATATGACTGCACTTAATACAGAAAGGAAGACTAAATACAATGCCCTGAAACCAAAGAAATACACCGAACCTATTAAAGATGGTATGAGTGCTATTATGACACCAAACATTATCTTCTGAACATCATCTTTTCTTCTTATATGTGGTGATGATGAGATTTTCATTTCTTTCTCCTTTTTAATATTTCCCTTTTACCAACCTTTATTGAATGGACAAGTGGTCTTCTTGAAGGACAAACATAAGAACAGCATCCGCATTCAATACAGAACATTATACCCATCTTCTCTGCTTCTTCATATTTCCCATTACCCACAAGTTTTTCAAGTTCTGTTGGCATCAAAGACATAGGACAGGTATCAACACAGGATGAGCATCTTATACAGGGATATTGCTCATCAGTAAAAACCTCTTTTTCTAATTGGACTATGATACCTGATGTTCCTTTTATAACAGGAACCTCATCTGATATGATTGAAATCCCTGTCATAGGACCACCAAGTATTATCTTCCCTATATTACCCTTTGGCTTAACAATTTCAAGGAGATATTTCACGGGTGTCCCAATGGGGACAAGATAATTTCCCCTTTCCTCAACACCACCTGTTATTGTTATAACCCTTTCATAAAGAGGCTTACCAAACCTTAATGCTTCGTATATCGCAACAACAGTTCCAACATTCTGGACATAGCAACCAACATCAAAAGGAAGTCCACCTGCCGGGACAACCCTTCCAGTTAATGCATAAATTAATTGTTTTTCACCACCCTGTGGATACCATGTTCTTAATAGCGCAATCTCAACATCTTTATCCTTATACTTCACAAGATTCTCATAAGCATCAATCTTATTATCTTCTATCCCTATAATAACTTTTTCTGGGTTAAGTATCTTCCTTATTACCTCTATTCCTCCAAATATCTCCTTCTTCTTCTCAAGCATTATCCTGTGGTCAGCAGTGAGATATGGTTCACACTCAGCACCATTTATTATAACTGTATCAATCTTTTTATCAGGTGGTGGAGAAAGTTTCACATGTGTTGGGAATGCAGCACCACCAAGCCCAACAATCCCGCTCATCTTTATTTTCTCTATCAATTCCTCTTTCTTTAATGAAGATATATCCCTTTCAACACCAACCCCTTCTTCTAATTCTTCGCCCTCTGTTATTATCTTCACAGCCTCAACCTTTCTCCCTGAACAATGATAAACATTCACAATACCATCAACAATTCCAGATACTGGTGAATGGATAGGAACAGAGACGAATCCATTCGGTTCTGATAATCTTGTCCCAACCTTCACCTTATCTTTCTTTTTCACTAATGGTTTTGAAGGAGCACCTGTGTGCTGTGATAGAGGGATATAAACCTCCTGCGGAGGTTTCACCTTCACAATCTCTTTTGATTTTGTGAGTTCCTTATGACCTTCTGGATGGATACCACCTTTGAATCTTAATGTCTTCATAAATTACCTCCTGATAAATATGCGTTCACTGCATTTCTTGAACCTATGAAACCAAGAATAATTCCGAAAATAACTATACCTATTAGGATATAAATATGAGGGAAGTAAAACTGAAAGTATCTTCTTGTTATTATGAATATCCCGTAAATTGTGATAACAGATATTATTGAACCAAGGAAACCCTCTGTCATTCCTTCAATGATGAAAGGTGCCTTTATCATCCTTTCAGTAGCACCAACAAGTTGCATAATCTCTATTGAGTCCTTCCTTGAAATAACAGTGAGCCTGATTGTATTTGAAACAACAAATATGGATGCTATGCTTATCACAAGCCCTACAAGTATATCAAAGATGAAAAGTATTTTTACAATTGTATCAAGCCTTGTGAGAAATTTTTTCCCATAACTCACATCCTCTATCTCCTTAAAAACAGAAATCTTTTTTGCAATATCTTCTATTTCCTTCAATGAATGATAACCTTCTTCAAGTTTTATTCTGAATGATGATGGGAGTGGATTTGTTTCTAATGCCTCAAGAAGTTCCTGGACATTACTCATCTCTTCCTTCAATTCCTTCAATGCATCTTCCCTTGAAACATATTGAACTGATTTCACACCCGAAATCTTTTTTATCTTTTCTTCAAGTGCTTTTAATGAATCGGATGGAATGTCATCTTTCAGGAATGCATTTATTTCAACCTTGCTCTGTGCATACTTCACCACACCAAAAAGATTGAATGTTATAACAAGGAATATTGAAAAAAGGAGTAGAGAGAAGAATATAACACCTATTGCTATAAGACTCACAACACCATTCCTTTTTAATCCTATAATTCCTTCCCTAATGGCGAACACCTGTATCCTCCACTATACATCCCTCTTCTATCTTTATAACCCTTTTCGGATGTTTTTTAATAAGGTCAAGTTGATGTGTTGCTATCACAACAATAGTCCCTTTTGTATTTATCTCTTTAAGTAGATTCAATATCTCCTGAGAACCCTCTACATCAATATTACCTGTGGGCTCGTCAGCAAGTAGAATGATAGGTTCTCTCACAATTGCCCTTGCTATTGCCACTTTCTGCTGTTCACCACCTGATAATTGGTATGGAAATGCGTGCCTTTTATGTGAAATCCCAACCTCTGCGAGTGCATTAAGTACAAGTTCTTTTATCTTCCTTCTTGGTGTTCCAGTTACCTCAAGTGCAAATGCGACATTCTCAAAAACATTTTTATCCTTAAGTAATTTGAAATCCTGAAATATTACACCTATCTTTCTTCTTATAATTGGTATATCCTGTTTTCTCACAACGAGTGATGAAAAACCTGATACAATTACATCACCTTTATCAGGAAATAGGTCAAAATATATATGTCTTAATAATGTGCTCTTACCTGCACCTGAAGGGCCAATTATATAGACAAATTCACCCTTTTTTATTGTGAGATTTATATCCTTTAATGCAACCCAGTTTTTCTGGAATACCTTACTTACATTCCTGAACTCTATCAAGTAATTCCTCCACTTTATCTACAATCCTTGTAGGTGTAAGACCGAATTTCTTAAAAAGCATCTCTGGTTTACCGGATTCACCGAATCCTTCCGTCCCCAATCTTATCACATAACAAGGATTCCTTGAACTTACATACTCTGCTATTGCACTACCTAAACCACCATATATTGAATGGTCTTCAATCACTATTATCTTCCCTGTCTTTTTTATCGCATAATCTATTGCCTCTTCATCTAATGGTTTTATAGTATGGAATTCAAAAACGAGTGGATTTATCCACCTCTCTTTTAATAATCCTATTGACTCAATCACCTTATGAACCATAATCCCATGGGAGAATATAGAGATATCATCACCATCATTCAGGAGAAAAGCCTTACCAAAATTGAAATCACCCTCTTTATGTATAACAGGTGTTTCTGGTCTTATGAGCCTTACATAAAAAGGACCTTCTTTCTCAGCAACAAACCTTATAACATCCTTTGTTAAGACTGCATCTGATGGTGATATAACCCGCATATTTGGCAAACCTCTCATTAAAGATATATCCTCAAGTGCCTGATGAGATGAACCATCCTCACCGACAGCAAGTCCACCATGTGTTGAAACTATCTTCACATTAAGGTTCATATAACAGAGATTATTTCTTATCTGATTATAGCATCTTCCAGGGACGAATATTGCAAATGAACTTGCAAAAACCACTTTACCAGAAAGTGCAAATCCACAAGCGGTGGAAATCATATCCTGTTCAGAGATACCCATATCAAAAAATCTTTCAGGGAATCTCTTTGCGAATATCTTTGTCTGGGTTGACTCTGCAAGGTCTGCATCAAGGACAACAATATCTTTATTCTTTTCTCCTATCTCTACAAGTGTCTCTCCATATGCCTTTCTTAAAGATGCTAACTTAATTCCTTCAATGCTTTTAATCTCTCCTCCTCTTTTGGTGCCTTACCATGCCATTCATAATTGTTTTCCATAAAAGATACACCTTTCCCTTTTATTGTTTTCGCTATAATCATCTTTGGTTTATCTTTCACATTTTCAGACGCAGTGAATGCATCATGTATCTCTTCAAAAGAGTGTCCATCTATTGAAAAAACCTCCCATCCGAATGAAAGCCATTTATCTTTTAGGGGATAAGGATTCTTTATATCAGAGACCTTCCCATCTATCTGAAGGTTATTATTATCAAGTATTGCAGTGAGATTATCTAATTTATACCTTGATGAAGTCATAGATGCCTCCCATATCTGACCCTCTTCTATCTCTCCATCACCAAGAAGGACATAAACCCTGTAATCCTTCTTATCCATCTTCCCAGCAAGTGCAATACCATTCGCTATTGAAAGCCCCATACCAAGAGAACCTGTAGAAGCCTCAATACCCGGTGTATCAAGATGGGATGGATGACCTTGTAGATGGGAACCGAGTTTCCTGAAATGTTTTAGGTCATCTTCTGGGAAAAATCCAGCATAAGCGAGTACTGAGTAAATAAGAGGTGTGGCATGACCCTTTGAAAGAACAAATCTATCCCTTTCTTCCCATCCTGGGTTTTTTGGATCATATCTCATTTTGTAAAAATAGAGATAAACGAGTAACTCAACAGCAGAAAGAGAACCCCCAGGATGTCCTGAACCTGCAAGATATGTTGTATCAATGATAGAGCGTCTTATCTTCTTCGCAATCTCTTTAAGCATTTCAATTTTCATAAAAAGATGATAAATGGAATCGGATTTATGTCAAGAAAATTTTCACTTGACAAAAGTGAATAAAAATATATAATTTAATTAAACCATAAAAGGAGGTATTTATGAGGTCGCTTTTGTTCGTATGTGTTTTTTTGTTGATGGGACAACTCGGGACTGACTATGATTTAGTCCAGCAGTATCCTATGGGATACATTGACTGGACGAGAGGAATATTGAGAGCAACTGGTATAGGTGCACCAAATCCGAATGACCCTCTTGCAGCACAGAGGGCTGGTGCAATCAGAGCAGCGAAATTGGATGCGTTGAGGAACGCTCTTGAAATGCTTAAAGGGGTAAACATTGATGCAACAACGACCGTTGAGAATTTTATGACCACATCAGATGTGATAAAGACAAAGATACAGGGTTTGGTTCAGAATTTTAACATAGTTGATGTCCGTTATATGTCCGATGGTTCTATTGAGATTGATGTTGAGGTCGCTTTAACAGGTGAGATGCTGAATACAATTTATCCTCAGGAGATGGGTACAAAATTACCAATAGTGAATCCACAAACAGGCGGTATATTCACAGGTCTTGTTATAGATGCAAGAGGATTCAAGGTTCAACCTGCAATGGCACCAAAGATACTCACTCCTGATGGTGTTGAGGTTTATGGAACAGGATTTGTTTCAAGGGAATATGCCGTTGAAATGGGGATAGTTGGTTATGCAAAGAGTCTTGATAAGGTTAAAACAGATGAAAGGGTTGCGCCAAATCCACTTATTATAAAAGCGGTAGGTGTTACAGGACCAAATAAAACAGATATCATTATCTCTCCAAATGATGCGATGAAGATACATCAATACTCTGAACATCTCAATTTTCTCCAGCAGTGTAGAGTAATGGTAATAGTTGATTAAATTTAAGGGGGTATTATGAAAAAAATAATATTTTTTATACCTGTTATAATACTCTTTGCAATCTTTGGTTGCTCAAAGAAGCAAATAACACCAGGTGGTTTAATGGATACACCTGAGGCGCATTATGCAGAGGGAAAGAGGTTATTAAAACTTGAAAGATACGACGATGCATTCATAGAATTCCAGAGGGCAGTAACATTGAATAAGAAGTTTGCACCAGGATATGAAGGTCTTGGTCTTGTATGGCTTGCAAAAGGTGATCTTAAAAGGGCTGAAGAGAATATAAACAAATGCCTTGACCTTGATGGGAAATTCGTTCCTGGTCTTATCGCAAAAGGAAGGCTTCTCATTGCAAAAAAAGACCCTGAAGGTTCTTTAAAATGGTTTGATAATGCGATAAAACTTGACCCAAAGAATGAAGATGCATACATATACAAAGCGGATGCATATGTCCTTCTGCAGAAATACGACGAGGCTGAAAAGGTTTTCTCTGCGGGTATGCAACAATTACCAAATTCACAGGAGTTAAATGCAAGATGGGAGATGATGCAGGCAGCAAGAAGGGCAGCAGCAGGACTTCCACCTCAATATCTTGCAATAGCGAGGTCGAATGCTATAACAAGGGCAGACCTTGCTGCACTATTGGTTGTTGAACTTGACCTTGATAAGATAACAAAGGAGCCAGGTCCAACACCTGAAAAGAAATTTGCACCACCCCCAACACAGCAGGTGATGGGAAAACCTGAAACACCAAAGGGGCTTGAATTACCACCTGATGTCCAGATGCACTGGGCGAAGAGTTTTATTTCAAAGGTGATTGAGCTCGGGATTATGGAACCTTATCCTGATGGTAATTTTGACCCACAAAGGCCGATAACAAGGGCTGATTTTGCTATGGCTGTCCAGAATCTTTTAAAGGGTCTTTTAAAGGACCCTGGACTTTCAACAAGGTTTATAGGTTCAACATCACCATTCCCTGATGTTCCTTCATCACATTACGCATTCAATGCAGTGATGGTTGTAACAACAAGGGGTATAATGAAAGCAAAACTTGATGGAACATTCGGTCTTACAGATAAGGTTTCTGGAACTGATGCATTACTTATAATAAAACAGGTTAAGGGAAATCTATGAGAGGTGATATGAGGTATCTATTTATTTTATTTATTCTTTTTGGAATAAACATCTTTGCCCAGAGCCAAGAAGTGGTGGAGGTTGAGGCTACTGGTGATGGTAGTATTATTGCTAACGATCTTGCAAAGGCAAGGGATGATGCAATACAGGATGCATTAAGGAATGCAGTTGAACAGACTGTTGGTATGCTACTTTCTTCAGAAACAATCACACAAAACTTCATGACAATTGATGATAAGATATATTCAAGGTCAACTGGATATGTTCAAAAATATGATATAGTATCAGAGGGAAAAGAAAATGATTTCGTTTACAGGGTAAAAATAAAGGCAATAGTGAAAAAGGGTATGATAACCGACGACCTTGCAGCGATAGGGCTTTTAATGAGAAGGAAGAATCTTCCAAGGGTGATGGTGATAATACAGGAAAATAATCTGAGCACAAAATCTGGTAATGTGATTGATATGAACCTTAATACATCTGAGACGAAACTTATGGAACTTATGATTGAAAAGGGATTCACATTTGTTGATATGGAGGCAGTAAAATCAAAGATGGATAGAACAGTTGCACTTGCTGCAATATCTGGTGATGTTGATGCTGCAAAGAATCTTGGTCTTATGTTCAATGCGGAGATTATAATACTCGGGAAGGCTGTTTCTTCTGTCGCAACAGGTATGAAGGATAAATTGGGAGGTATGATATCCTGTCAGGCAGATGTAACATTAAGGGTGATTGATGTTTCAAATGGTGAAATAATAGCAGTTACTTCACAGCATGGTGCGGCTGTTCATATTGATGAGATAACAGGGGGGAATGAGGCTATTAAAAAGGCAACAGAACTTGCTGCCAAGGATATTATTGAAAAAATATTGAAAAGATGGCAGAGCGATGTTACAGGGACACAGAAGATAGAAATGGTTGTATATGGATTTAAGACATTTAACGATGTCTATACATTCAAGAATGAATTTAGTTCATATCTGAGAGGTGTTAAAGGTGTCTACTCACATGGCTTTCAGGGCGGGAATGCTGTGTTTACGGTTGAATTTGAGGGGAACTCGGAATCTTTATTACTTGAACTCACAAGGAAAGGGCTACCAAGTTTTAATGTTGAGGTAAAAGAACAATCACAAGCGAAGGTTACCATAAAAGTTTCCCCCAAAGGAGGATAGTTAAATGAAAAAAATTGTTTTGATACTCATCTTTCTCATATTCATTTCAGAAACATCAAGCGAGCCATTGTGTAAGGTGTCATATTTCTATGGTGATGTAACTAAAAAACTTCCTCCAAAAGACTGGGATAAGGTTTTTCTTGATGAAGGTGTTGTTGAAGGTGAATGGTTTAAGACAGGTTTTGATTCAAAGGCAGAACTTTCCCTTATTGATGGAAGTATTTTAAGGATTGCGGAGAATTCATATCTTGAAATAGAAGGTCTTGAGGGTTCAGGAAATCCATATATAAGATTCAGGGCTACCCTAAAAAATGGAAGGGTATGGGCGAAATTGAAGAAACTCACGAAGAAATCTGTATTCTCAATAAAGAACCCTATCGTTGTTGCAGGTGCAAGGGGAACTGAATTCAGGATAGATATGCTACCTGATACATCAACAAGGATAAGGGTTTATACAGGTGAAATCTCTGTTAAGAATGAACCTCTTATACAGAGACAGAAACAGGAGCAGGGAAAACTTGAAAAACCACATCAGGTTCCTGGACCCCACAGGGTTGAAGGTCCTAAGGAAGTAACAATGGAAGAATGGTTTGTGATTGTGAAGGCACAACAGGAACTATGGATATCAAAGACAGGAAAATACAATGTGAAGGATTTTTCACTGGCTGAGGATACACTTGATGAATGGGTGAAATGGAACAGGGAAAGGGATAAAAAGATGGGGGAATAAAATGAAAAGAATAATTATTATCTCTATTATATTCCTCCCATTTATTCTCCTCTCCCAGCAATGGTATCAGATATACGATGAGGGATTAAAACTCCAGGCGAAAGGGAGATATCAGGAAGCAATTGAAAAATTTATGAAGGTTCTGAGTATGAAACCACAGGATGAAGGGACTGTTCGTGCATATGGAACACTATTTATTGATTATTTCCCGAACAGAGAAATAGGAATATGTTATTACAACCTTGGGGATTTTCAGAAGGCTTATGATTATCTTAAATTATCTTTATCCCAGAAACCTTCAACAAGGGCTTCCCAATATTTTAAGATAGTTGAGGCAAAAATAACACCACAGCAGCCACAACAACCACGATATGAACAAAGGCAGCAGATTCCTATTCAGACACAACCTCAGCAGCCAAAAGAGATTTCTAAACCAAAAGTTACAGATATGCTAAAGATCGCTGTTCTACCATTTGATACAAAAGGATTATCACTTGATATAGGTAATATGATTATTGATAAGATGATAACATCCCTTTTGAGTATACAGAGATTTGAGGTGATGGAGAGGGCTGAACTTGAAAAGATATTACAGGAGCAACAATTGAGCCTCACAGGTGTTGTTGATGCTTCAACCGCTGCAAAGGTTGGTAAAGGTATTGGGCTTGATGCAATAATGATAGGGAGTGTATCATCAACAGGTGGAACAGTGAGTATAGACGCAAGGCTTATAGATACAGAGACTGCTTCTATAATCACTTCAAAAGATGCGTATATCTATAATCAGGATATAACATCAATAAAGAAGATGGTAGATGATATCGCACAGAAGATTGCTGCTGATATCCCAATCCTTGAAGGTTTTGTTGTCCAGACAGAAGGTAATACAATCTACATAGATATTGGTTCTGATAAAGGGATGAAGAAGGGATTAAAGGTTGTGATTTACAGGGAAGGTGAGGATATCAGGAATCCGATAACAGGTGAGGTTCTTGGAAAGAAAATCATTCAGGTATGTGAGGCGGTTGTGAATTCTGTCCAGAACAAACTTTCAATATGTAATGTTACAAAATCCCTCTCTAATGAACAGGTCTTCCCTGGTGATAAAGTGATAACAAAATAAATAAGGAGGTTATATGAAAAGGTTCTTATTCTTTCTTCTTCCACTCCCAATATTATTCTTTGCACAGGAGATAAACTGGAACCTTATGGGTTCAGGTGCAAGGGCAATGGGAATGGGTGGTGCTTTTATAAGTGTTGCAGATGATGCTTCATCTATATTATGGAATCCAGCAGGTATTGCACAACTTATAAAACCAGAGATCTCTTTCTGCGGTAGTTTCAGGCTTGAAGATTGGTCAACAGCGGAAGGTTATTCCGATTACTCTTACACACATTTTCTTGTTGACCATGCATCAGTTGTTCTACCTTTCTCTTTAGGTGGTGGAAGGGTTGTTTTTTCATTTGCGTATCATCCTATCCTTGATTGGTATCGGCTTGATACAGACACTATCTCAGAATACTGGGGAGATTATCTTTACTATAGGAAATTATCAGGTCCTTTTTCTTCATTTGCACCTGCATTAGGATTCAATATGGGACAATTCTCTTTGGGTGCGAGTTTTGACTTATGGAAATTTGGGCCTAAATATTACGAATATGAAAAATACGACTCAGCAGGATTTGCTTATGAATATGAATACAATGAGAAGAATAATCCAAGTTCAATTGGTATAAACCTTGGTGCACTCTATACAAGTGAAATGTTCAGGTTTGGTGGTGTGATAAGATTACCACATACACTTAAACAACACATAGAATGGGAAAAAACAATGACAGGTGATATAAATTATGATAGCAGTGGAACAATAGAAGGAAGCGAGATTGGTTTCCCTATGATGTTCGGATTTGGTGGTTCTGTTATACTTGCAAATGCATTAACGATTGCCCTTGATTATGAAATACGTCCATATTCAAAGATGACAATTAATGGAGCAACCTACACCAATGTTTATGATTGTAATCAGTTGAGGGTTGGTCTTGAATATATGTTCAACATTGAGAAATTCGCATTACCATTAAGGGTTGGTTATATGACAGACCCGAAAACATATGCGGATAAGAATGGACATGTTGTTGGGAATGCATTCACGGGTGGTATGGGTTTTGTCTTTGACAGGATTTCATTTGATATTGCCACTTATTATATGTTCTCAAATGAATTGTATGAGGGAATGTCAGAAGAAGGAACATACACAAGATTCCATATTTATCTTTCAACAGCAATAAGATTATAAAAATTTGAGAGAGGGGGTTTCCCCTCTCTTTTTTATCTTTCAAGGAACAACTTCATAAAATAAAGACCTGTCTCATTTGGTGAGAATTCTTTCTTCTCACTGAATATACCTAAGACAACAACACATATCTCTGGTTTTTCTGTAGGTCCCCATCCTACGAACCACTCATATCTCCCGAATGGTTCATAACCTGTTAGCGAACCCGTCTTACCTCCCATCTTGTATTCTGATTTTATCCTTCTAAAAGACCTCCTCGCAGTCCCATTTAAAGTTGTGCTTTCAGAGTATCTTATTATTGCATTTGAAATATCATTATCAATAAGTCTACCATAATTATAAACAACCCCACCCTTCACAATCTTAGGAATAAAGAAGGAACCATTATTACTTATACCTGATGTGAGAAATAGTGTATAAAGTGGGGAGAAAAAAGACCCTTCAATCCCTGAACATAGTTTTTCTATCTTTGTTGTATCAATTATAAAACCTGTTCTTATCCATCTTATATTCTCACCGAGGAATAAATCTTTTGAAATCTCTTTTATCCTTTCAATCCCTATCCTTCTTCCAATTATCCCGAATGCAGGATTATTTGATGTCCCGAACGCATCCTTAAAACTTATCAACCTTTCTTTCCCCTTTTCCCATAAAAAGGGTTCTGTTGAATGTGGATCACCTTTGTATACAACATAATCATAGAAACCAAATTCACCTGATTTCAATGCTGCAATAGTTGTTATTATCTTAAATAATGATGCTGCAACAAGTGGTTTATTATAAATTTCCCCCCTTTCATAAAATCCAATAATTTCTTTATTTTCCAGATCAACAAGGAAAAAAGATATATAATCTGTCTTTATTTTATCAAAATAATCATCTATCATTCCTTGATATCTTCTATCAAGTGTGAGTTTATATCTTCTCTTAAAAGGGAATTTTTTTATAGTTAAATAATAACCATAATCATCTTTCTCAAAATTCCTTTTTTGTGATATGATAAATGGGAGATTTGAACAAATATCTTTTATTTCTATTTTATAAACAATTATGAATAATGGTAAAAAAAATATAATTCTCTTTATTAACCTTTTCACTTCGCTATATTCAAAAAATTCTTTATTATTATACTCCCGTATTTCTTTGACCTTTCAAAATGGAATTGTGTCCCGAATATTTTTCTTTCCTTTATCTTTATCCCTTCTATCCCATCATCAGAAATTCCTATTATATCCTGATTTAAAGAAACACTCACAACCCTTTCATAGTGTCTCTCAGGAAGATATGGTGTCTCAGGAAGACCTTTCAATATATCCTCTCTATTTATTATCCAGACCTTTCTCAAACCTTTTATTCTCTCACCTTTTATAAGATTAGCACCAAATGAGTAGGAGATTAATTGCATCCCATAACATATCCCTAAAAGAGGGATTTCTATTTCCTGAATGAATTTTATCCATTTATCTTCAAATTCACCTTCTGATACGAATCTCTCAGAACCTGATATCACAATTGAATGGACACCTTTTTTTATATTAAAATCATCTGAAAGATGCACATCTGAAAATCTATTCAGAAATTCATAAAGATTTTTTATCTTATCTTTATCCTTATATGCATTTATCAACTGAATCATTCTAAGATGATAAGTGCATCAGGATCATCTGTTGTAATCTCAAGCCCGTATTTCGGATGCTCTATAATCCTTCCATAAACTTTCACCCTTGCGCCTTTCAATCTTTCAAAATCAAAACCTTTTTCTTTAAGTTTATCAACACCTTCCTTCCACATAACGAATGTTAAAGATTCCTTTGTCTTCCCAAAATCAATAAAAAGATTCCCTTTCTTTGAAATATTGTATTTATAAACCCTTCCAACAATATTCGCATATTCACCAATATGTTTTCTCACTTCTTTCTTATTATTCCCATCAATGTATTTACCCACAATGATACCCTCACTCCCTTCTTTAAACTTTTTAAGAAAATAATCTGTGAACTTTTTTGATATCTCAGGCTCGTCTTTTATTATCAAAAGATTCTCATCGTTTAATTCTTCAGCATTCCTTGTCCAGTTGTATGAACCTGTGATCACAACCTTTCCATCTATCACAGCAAATTTATTATGCATATTCGCATTTTCTCTCTTCTTTGCTATCCTTACATCTATACCTGACTTTCTCAATCTTGTCTCCCTCGTATATCCACCTTCAACACCTTCCCAATCAAGAAGTATTTTCACATCAACCCTTCTCTTCTTCGCATTTATAATCTCTTCTATCAAATCATCCTCTGATAAAACAAACATTGCTATATATATACTTTTCTGTGCATTCCTTAATTCCCTTTTTATAGCATCCTTACAACCGCCATTAGGTGAGAAATATACCTCAACTATTGAGAATAATAAAAAGAATATCTTAATTATAGTTCTATCTCCTCCTCTTTTGAACTTATTCCAAGTTCAACAAGTTCATCAAGGACAGGTTCATATATATCAGGGATTGTTGGGATTAAAACACCCCTATTTTTAATCTCACCATTTATTATCTTTCTTACCGCTATTGCTGCTGGTAAACTCACAGTCCTTGCAACAGCAGTTTCCTCACCAACAGTTCCAAAGTCAATCAGTGTTGAAATGAACTTTTTTTCTCTATTCCTTATAATCCCAACAACCTCATCCTTTAATATCACCATATCCCTTTCGCCATCTTTATATGATAATTTCTCAACAAGTAGTTCAACAAGGATATCTATTGCAGCACCTTTTCTTGTCTTTATCTTATTATCACTGAAAAGACCGAGAAATTCAAGATTCTTCATAGGAACAGAATCAGGATTCACATTAAATCTTTTCATAATCTCTTTTTTCAACTCCGCAGGTTTAACCTTCATCACGCTTGCGAAAAATTCAAGGTATGTGATATCACCCCATTCTTTCTCTTCTATACCAAGTAATCCAGTATTTGAAATGATGAACCATGTTTCACACCAACCAGGGTATCTTAATGTCCCCCTGAATATTGTATCAGCATCTTTTATCCCGTATTTTTCAAGATATGGTATTGAGTCCCTGTTAGGATAAACTTCAAGTATACCTATATTTTCAACCTCTGTTGTGTATGTTGTTTTAAAAAGTTCCTCTGATTTTATCTCAATAATCTTTCCATCTTTTTTGTATCTTGCACTATTCCTCCCTGCAAGTGCAACACCTTTAGGGCTCCAGGAGAATTTATATCTGAATGGAATATTACTTGCTTCTGGTGCAGGTAGGGCACCACAAACTGAACGGAATGATAAGACCCTTCCACCTTCTCTCCATATCCTGTGAATAGTCCTCATAGCAGACATATGGTCAATCCCTGGGTCAAGTCCTATCTCATTTAATATTATTATTCCAGCATCTTTTGCCTTTTCATCAAGTGCCTGCATCTTTTCCTGAACATAAGATGTTGTTACCATATGCTTTCTGTATTCAATACATACATCAGCAACCTCAAGATGATATACCCAGGGAAGAAGGCTAACAACAACATCCGCATCTTTTACCATCTCTTTTAATCTATCTTTCTCACTAATAACCCATTCTTTTGCCTCACCATTTGAGAATCCCTTTATAAGTTCCTCTGCTTTGCTCACAGTTCTTGATGCAACAACAACTTTTAAACCTTTCTTCAAGAGATAGGTAACCATAGGTTTAGAAACAAGCCCAGCACCAAGGACAAGAACCTTTCCCATTATCTCCTCCTTTTATAGGTATTTTTCAATGTACTTATACTTCTCTGTTAATTCACCTCTATAAACAATCACTCCATTTTTGAGAAATTCAGGGAGTGTGCAATTTTTAAAATCTTCCGGGTATTTTGCCTCTATAATTTTAGGTAAAAAACTTTTAAGTATACCACTGAAGTATATTGAGGCATCCCTCGGTAATTCACTCGGTAGGATATCCACTGCAACAACAACAACACCTTCACCTTCAAAACCAAATTTAAAATTCCCTGTTAATGGCTCATAAACATAACAAGGTTTATCAGGTTCTTCAGCAAACTGGGTAAACTCAACTGATCCGTTTATATCACAACTTATATCACCTATCACCTTTATCTTTGGTTTCCCCTTTGAATATAAATCTCTGAAATAATCTTTCGTAATAAATCTTGGATATCTTTGATCCCAGTATATGCAATTAACAATCATAGAAAGATAGGGTATGAAGGTTTCAAAACGGGATTTGTATAGTTCTGGTGAATGGTAATACTCTTCAAGATTAAAATTTTTACCATCCTTTCTTTCAACAAGGTCTTCTTCTTTAAATATAGATGCATAAATTTCATTATCATTTCCTTTAATTGCAGGAACTTCATCAGGTTTTATGTATTTCACATCAAGGAGATTTAATATCTCCTGCACACCACTTGAAACATTCCCATACCCAAGGATTCCTATTGTTAATGGTGAGATCTCTTTTGAAAGACCTTCTTTTATCTCTTCTTTTATTTTTTTAAATTCATCCTTTATCTTCTGAAGATTGTAATATTCATACGCCCTTCTTACTTTTAAAAATGGTGTTTTTAAACCTTCATATTCAAGTCTTCTTCCAAATGCCCATAATGTATCAATCATCCCTGCTATCCCTGCAAATCTCCCGAATGCAATGAGCCTTCTCCCCTTTTCATCAGTTATCTTCTCATAATCAATAAGTGTTGTCTTTAATTCAAGCATTCTTTTCAACATTGGCATATTATGTTTCTGACCTTTTATTGTATGGGAGAAGAAAACATATTTCTTACCAAATTCAAAGAAGTCTGGAGGGATTTCTTTTATACCAAATATGAATTCTGTATCAAGTTTTTCATCCAATATTGCACCTATATTTTTGTATTCTTCATCCTTAAAAATCCTTATCTCAGAAGGCTGAACATATAGTTTGTATTCATATTTTTCTATAATTTCTTTTGCATCAGAAGGTATTATTGGTGTCCTTCTTTCCCATATTGATTTTGTCTCTCTCCTTATACCAAAACTCTTCATCTATTCGCTCCATTCTTTAATGTTTTTATCATCTCAATATCCTCAATTGGTAGCATCATTAAAGGTTTACCATTGTATTTTGAACGGAACTTCAATTCCTTCATTATTTCATCATCAACATCTAAAAGTTTCGGTGTAAACATCTGTAAATTGAAAGATTCTGGCTTAGGAAGTTCAATTATCTCAACTTCACCCTTTATATTCATCCTCTCTTTCAGTATCCTTATTGCATCGTCAAGTCCACCAAGATGGTCAACAAGACCATTCTCTTTTGCGTCAAGACCTGTCCAAACCCTTCCCTGTGCTATATTCTCAATCTCATCAAAATTTCTCTTCCTTCCCTCTGATACCTTTGTAACAAATTCCTTATAGTAACCCCTTATCATCTTCTCCATTATTCCCCTCTCATAAGGTGTGAGACCTCTATCAGGTAATGCAAAATCCACAAATGGTATAACAAATGGGAAACCCATATCAGAATGTTCACCCCTTTTTACTACATCAACTGATAAACCCATCTTCTCTTTAAACCCATTGTTGTATATCCATACACCTATAACACCTATTGAACCTGTTAATGTAACAGGGCTTGAAACTATCAAATCCCCATTCATTGAAATCCAGTATCCACCTGATGTTGCAAGAAGACCCTGTGAGATGATAAAAGGTTTCTTCCCTTTCGCCTTCTTTATCCCTTCTGCAATAATATCAGAGGCAAGGACATCACCACCAGGTGAATCAACCCTTAATATGATACCTTTTACATCTGGATTCCTCAAAGCCCATTCAATATCGTTTATAAGTTTTCTTGATCTTATACCCTCATCCATAGCACAGGGACCTATTGCATAGATTATTGCAATCTTTGGTTTTTCTCCCCAGTAATTATCTTCAGGCTTTCTCTTGGTTAGGATGAATCTTCTCATCGGAATTTTTTTCTTCTCTATCTCTTTAACATAATCATCAATCTTATCAAATCTCAGAATAGTATCAACAAGGTTAAGTTCCTTTGCTCTTTTTGACATTATAATGAGTTCTTCGTTCACAATTCTATCAAATTCTTCTTCTTTAAGGTTTCTTGATGAGCAAATATCTTTTTTCATAACATTATAAATAACATCTATCATCCTCTGTCTTTGCTCCCTGTCAGCATCTGACATTTTATCCCTTGAAAATGATTCAGCAGCAGATTTGTATTTGAAGAATCTCAACTCATCAACACCTATTCCAATCTTATCAAGGGCATTTTTCAGGTATGTTCTTCCTGTAGCAAGTCCTTTTATCTCAAGAATACCTTCTGGATCAATAATCACCCTGTCACCAATAGATGCAAAATAATACTCAAATATACCTGCATTATCAAGGTATACAATAACCTTTTTCCCTTCTTTCTTGAATTCCTTCAGTTTCTCCCTCAATTCCCATATCATTTCAATATCCATATTCATACCTGATGTGTTTATAACTATTCCAACTATACTATTATCCTCTTTTGCATCATTAATAAGTTTTATGAGGTCTAATAGTGTCTTTGATTTATCAAAGTATTTATATCTCTGGTATTTCACTTCACCATAAAGGTCTAATTTGAGATAATTTTTCCTTGATACCATTGGTAATATCGTCCTGTCCTGCATACCAATCCTGAAGCCATAAACATTAACAATATCACTAAATTTATTATTGAAACTTGCCTTATACATTCCACCAATACTCCCAAAACTTAAAGAGAAACCTGCATAGACCTTTTCTTCTTTCGTATAAGAATTGCCGTAAGATATGGAAAATCTTATTCCATTAAGAGGTTCAATGATACCACCAAAATTCCAATAATAATCATTGTTATCAGTGTATGTAAAATCACCAAAAAATGTTATCTTTTCATTCCTGAAAGGTCTTATACCAATATCAAAATATCCTATCTTTCTCTCTTTCTCATTGAAAGGATAATGTAATGATAAACCTGAAGAAATGAACTGATTTGGTCTTAATAAAGCCCCTATTGTTAAAAGATAATTCCCCTCGCTATTCCACCCAAAACCTGTTCCTATTGAAAATTTCCTCGTCCCTGTAGAGGAGGACAACCTGAACTCTGAATATCTATTGTAGGATTTAAAATAACCAAATCCAAAATTCCTTGAACCAAAGAATATACCATAATCCTTCAGGTATTTGTAAGAGGTATCCTCTGTTGAAGCAAGGAAAAGTAGATCAGGATAATTCATATAAGTGAGAATCGCAGGATTGTCAAATCCATAAGTTCCAAACCAGTAAGCATCTGCAGGTGCTATAAGCAACTCTTTTATTTCTTCAAAAGCAAAATCCCTTGAAAAAAGTGTAAGGCATAAAAAAAGAACAATTATAAATTTTTTCATAGTTCACTCCTTTTTTTATATTATTATACATTAAAAAAATTTTTATTCAACATTTTTTTTCAATATCTCGCTCTTTTCTCTAAGGTCTTTTGCCTTATCTTCAAGACCCATTGATTCTGCACAATCTGCTGCTAAATTCAATATCTTTGAAGCCATTTTAAAATCGTTCTCACATAGGACAACTGCCCTGTTATAAAAATCAAAAGCCCTTGCATCTTTTTTACTGCAATAAAAATCTCCCGCAGAGATATTCGCTTGAATCTTTGTTTCCTTTGATATCTTATAGTTTTTTATATTAAGTATTTCATTCAGTTCCTCCTCATTCCCTTCCTTCATTATGCATTGTAAAAGTAGAAGAAACGCATTATCGTAGAAAGGGGAATCCGTATAAAGATCAAGCAAATATCTACAAAGGACTTTCGCTTCATCTAATAGGTCTAATTTAAAATAAGAGTATCCGAGTTTATAATAAATAATGGGTTTTAATTTATCATCCTCTATCTTCTCATAATACTTTATTGCAGATGTATATTCTCCACTCTCATAGTAATAATCACCCACTTCTTTTAAAAGATTATCCTTCCCTTCAATACCCCTATCAACAAATTTTTCTATTATACTAATCCCTTTATCCAATTCACCTATCATCACATATCCCTTAAATAACTTAATCAACACTTCCTGTATATTTGAATAATCAGGAAATTTTTGTATCACACTATCCCAGTAATTTATCGCTTCCTTGAATCTTTTCAGAACGGAATAAAGGTCTCCCAATCTTTCAAGAATTTCAGGTATCTTTGAATTTTCTGGATATTTTGATATGAATGATTTGTAAAAATCAACATCACTTTTATATCTACCCATCATAAAACTTGCGTATTCATTTTTGTATTGTATCTCGTCAAGGAATGTCTTTGGAAGGTTCATTTTCATAGCATTCTCATAGAACATATTTGCCTTACTAAAATCTTTCCTGTAAAAATATATATCACCAAGATATTTCAAACCAAAAGGAGTCCATCTTGATTCAGGATAGTCAACTATAAGTTTAAATAGGTATTTTGTCGCTGAATCAAGACTGTTTATATTTAAATATGTTTTACCCAAAAGATAAACTGCATCATCTGAAAAATCCGAATTTGGATAATTATAATAAATATCCTTGAAATATTTTAATGCCTTCATATCCCACAATCTAAGGTATGCCCTTCCAACCCTGTACATTGCAGGAACTTTTAGTTCTCCCGTTGTATCAGTGAATTTTTCAAAACAATTTATACAATCTTTATATCTTTCAAGCCTGTAATATGTCCAGCCGAGTGCATATAATGCATGTTCCCTGAAAAAACCAGATGTTTCTTTTTCAAAAAACTTTTCTGCATTCTCATAATCACCTTTGTTATAATATGCTGTTCCGAGACAATAATTTATGATTGAGTTTTTATTTAAAGAATCTGCAAAAATGATAAGTGAATCCCATTGTTTTGAATTCGCATAAGATAGAACGAGCAATTCTGCTATGAAATCCTCTTTCCATTCACAGGACAATTTCCTCAGGATTGAAGATGCTTTTTTAAAATTTTTTTCTCTGTATAGAATATAACCTTCCGCAAGTTCTTTGTATTTTTGAGGGAGTTTTAAAGAATCTAAAAATCTCTCTATCTCTTCCTTATTATCCATATAAAAAATGAGATAAAATTTCAGTGTGTCTTTTAAATCTTTAAAAATATATATATCTTTTGTATAACCAGGGATATATTCAATGTTTAAATTATTAAGGATTTCTTCTTTTCTCATCCTCATTAATCTTTCTACAAGGGATATCTCGTTCCCATATCCAATTTTTCTCATCCTGTCAATCCAGATCTTCACTGAATCATATTCTCCATCTTTAATGTATCTGAACACATTCTTCAAAAGTATCTCACTCCTTTCTTCCCTTTTTGGATCAATCTCCACTATATTTATTGAAAGGAATAAAAAGATCAATATGCACCCCTCCCTCTTAAAACTTCTGGTATTGTCTTTAAAAGAATATATACATCAAGCCAGAGACTCCAGTTATCTATGTATTTCAGATCAAGTTCCATCCATTGCTTAAAATTTATTTCATTCCTCCCACTTATCTGCCATAAACAGGTTAAACCTGGCTTCATTGATAATCTTCTTCTATGCCATAACTCGTATTTCTCTATCTCTTCAGGGACAGGTGGTCTTGGCCCAACAATGGACATATCACCTTTCAGGACATTTATAAATTGTGGTATCTCATCAAAACTATATTTCCTTAAATATCTCCCTATTTTTGTAACCCTTGGGTCATTTCTTATCTTAAAAGCGATCTCCATCTCATTGAATTTCTCAAGAGATTTCTTCATCTCCTCAGCATTCTCATACATGGTCCTGAATTTGTAAAGAACGAATTTCTTACCATTCAAACCAACCCTTACCTGTTTAAATATAATAGGACCTTTTGATGTTAATTTTATCAGAACAGGTATCACAACAAATAATGGTGAAAAAAGGATTATAAAGATAATTGCAAGTATTTTATCAAGCGCATACTTCAATGATATCTCCGCCTCTTCAAAGTAATTTCTATGGAAAGAAACGAAACTTTTATTCCCTATCTCTTCAATACTAACAAAATAGAAGGGCCTTTTTATAAGTATATCTATTGAATATGATGCAGGAATACCTGCCTCACTGCAAAGGTCTATCACATCTTCCATCCCCTCTTTCAGAATAAAAACCCAGTCTATATTATTTGTCTTCACTATCTTCTTTAAGAACCTAACTATTTCTTCCTTCTTCCCATCAATTATCATAAGGGGTTCTATCTTGTAAATACTCACTTTATTAAACATCTCCGTAAAATTCTCACCTTCCTCCTTTTCACCTATTATAAGAACCTTAAATGGTTGGATAATCTTAAAGATAATGAGCCTTTCAAACAGAAGAAGTGTAATGGAGATTATAAAAAATATGAAAAGTGCAAGTCTTGAATATGTGAACATCTTGAGATAGAATAGAATAAAGATGGTGATGAAGAAACCTAAGCAGAAATTTGAAAATGTCCTAAATATATATCTCGCTTTATTGATGTTAAACCCTGAAAGTATCAAATTGTTTATATACATTGTGAGTGCAAAGATAACAAAAACGAAAGGTATACTATAAAGTGCCTTTGTTAAACTTAGATAGGGGTCATTATCTAAAATACCCCTTATAAAAAATGCAACAAAATATGAAAAAATTACGATGAAAATATCAATGAATGTTATGTTCATCTTCCCTGAAAATCTTCTACCTTGAACCATAAAAAAATTCTTCTATTGTTGTGAAATAGATAATCATTATTAAACGGGAAATGAAGGCAAAATCAAGTAAAAAACTTATGATTTTGTTCTTCATATATTTCTTGAAATATTTATAAAAGGAATAATTGTGGATAACCCTTGTTTTTATCAAATCCTTAGCCATACAACCACCAAGTCTGTGGTAAAATATAGCATCTGAAACATAGAATACCTTATATCCTTCCATCCTCATCCTGTAACAGAGGTCTGTATCTTCAAGGAAGAGAAAGAATCTCTCATCAAAACCATTTAATTTTTCAAATGCCTCTCTTCTCACCATCAAAACAGCACCTCTTAACCAATCAACTTCATTATCTTTTTCATAATCCATATCCATACACATATAATCTCTTGTGAATCTGTTATAAGGATAGAGTTTTGTGAGAAATGTCTCTCTACCAAAAAAAACATTGAAGAATGTTGGGAACCTCCTGCAGGAATACTGAATTGTTCCATCAAGATTAAGGAGTTTCCCTCCACATACACCTACTTCTCTATTCCTATCCATAAATTTCACAAGATTATCAATAGAACTTTCATTCACAATCACATCAGGGTTCAAGAATAGAATGAACTCACCCTTGCTCCTCCTTGCAATATCATTACAACCCCTTCCAAAACCTGTATTCCTTGATTTAAATATCACCTTTATATCTTTCATCTCACTTAATATTTTTCTACTCTCATCCTTTGAAAAATTATCAAGGACAACTATCTCGTAAGGAAAAATGGGTTTATTCTTTATTATTGATTCAATAAGTCTTTTTGTATCATTAATACTATTATAATTTACTATACCTATTGTAATCTTCATCTATTATAAAATCTCTTCATACCTATCTTTAAAACAAGAAAAAAAGCCTTCACAATTATCCCTTTTGACATCTTAGAATATCCAGACCTTCTATCAATAAATACTATTGGTATCTCCTTTATCTTTGCCTTCTTCATTGATGCATTATATTTTATCTCTATCTGAAATCCATATCCATCTGATTTAATCCTTTCAAGTGGAATCTTCTCAAGTATCTCCCTCTTATAGCCAACAAAACCTGCTGTGATATCCTTTATCTTTAAACCTGTCAAGAATCTCGTGTAAAGATTTGCAAAATAACTCAGCAATATCCTTGATAATGGCCAGTTCTGAACACTTATCCCTTTAATATACCTTGAACCTATTACAACATCATAATATTTTAATTCATTGTATATTCTTTCAAGGTCATCAGGGTTGTGTGAGAAATCGGCATCCATCTCAAAGAAGTATTCATAATTATCCTTTAAACCCCATTTAAAACCATCAATGTATGCGGTCCCAAGACCAAGTTTCTTTTCCCTCAAAATCATCTTTATTCTCTTGTTATTACCCATCATTTCCTTCACAATTGAAGAAGTCCCATCAGGTGAATTATCATCAACAATTAAAACATCTGGATGGAATGATTGTTTTAAAACTGCATTTATTATATTCTTTATATTCTCTTTCTCATTATATGTTGGTATTATAACAAGGGATTTCTCCATCACCTTCTCCTGAATAGATTAAATACGATTGTTAATAAAATTGAAAGAATTATACTTGTTGCAATGGGAAAATAGAATATAAAATTCTCCCTCTTTATCAATATATCACCTGGTAACCTTGGTAAAAAGCCATATTTACCCATTAAGAAAAATAAAATACCTATAATAAAAATTAAGATCCCAATTATTGTTAATATCTTTCCTATTTCATATAACATATAATAATATTACAAGATAAAAAAATTAAGTCAAGAGAGAATTTTCCTTGAAAAATTTTTTCTCTTTATTATAATTTAAGAATTATGTGGAAAGAAAGAAACCTTGCATTTTTTATCACAGACATAATATCTGTAATAGCAGGTGTATATGTTGGGATTTTTATCCTTTCAAAATTAGGATATTATATCTCAACATATGATAAGATATCAAATATAATTCTTCTTCCTTTAATAACAATCATTGTTTTCGCTTATACAGACATGTATAATTTCTTCTCATATATTGACAGGATTAATTACATATACAGAACATCAAAATCACTTTTATATACATTTATAGTTTATCTCGTATTCAATCTTATTTTCAGACATTCTATACTCACAAGAAGGAAGTTTATTTTTGCAATATTTGTGATAGTTTCAATAATTATTTACATTGAGAGATTATTCATTTATAGTTTGATACTGAAGATTCTTCCGAAGAAAAAGATAGTTATTTTCGTTCCAAAAGGTGAGACAAAAGGGATAGATAAATTTCTAAAAGAGAATAAAAATATACATGTGGAGATTGTGAAAATAGTGAGGAGGGAAGAAGAGATTGATAAATTTTTTGGGAACAACTACACTTTTTTTGTTGTCTTACATACAAAGGATTATGCGGAGGTTTTAAAAACACTAAAAAGGTTTATGAATAAAGAAAAGGTGCTTTTGTATAGTGAAATAAATAAGAAAATAAAGAATGTCCCTTATTGGTGTTATTTTTCAGGTATACCTCTTATCCCTTTCAGATGGTCTGGGAAAGGGAAATTTTATCTTTTCCTTAAGAGGTTAACAGATATTATTGGAAGTGTGATTGGTATTATTATATTCTCCCCTTTTATCCTTCTTTTCTCAATCCTTATAAAGTTCACATCAAAAGGAGGTGTTTATTTCAAACAGAAGAGGTTGAATCTTCTTAATAAAGAGTTTACCTGCATAAAGTTCAGGACCATGTATTCAAATATGGATGACACTATACATAAAGAATATGTAAAGAATTTAATAAAAGGGAAGAAAAGGGAAGGAAATGTTTTCAAGATGGTGAAAGACCCAAGGATAACACCAATAGGAAATGTATTAAGGAAGACAAGCCTTGATGAGATACCACAATTCTTTAATGTCCTTAAAGGGGATCTATCACTTGTGGGACCCCGTCCACCTACCAAATATGAGTTTGAGGAGTATGCAGAATGGCACAGGGAGAGATTGAATGTGAAACAGGGAATAACAGGATTCTGGCAGGTATTTGGAAGGTCTCAATTACCATTTGATGAATCGGTCTTCCTTGATATCTATTATGTTTACAACAGATCTTTCTGGATGGATTTACACTTAATATTTCAGACAATACCAAATGTAATTTTTGGACAGGGTGCATATTGAAAGGAGATTTATGGGAAAGATACTTATAAGAGGAAAAGATTATGAAATAAGGAATGATGAACCTGTTGATATTTTTATTCCAGAGTTCAACATCATTGTTAAAAGTTCCATATTGGGTAAGGATGTGCTTATATGGAGTAATGTGAATATCTATGGTGCAGAGATAGGGGATGAGACAAAGATAGGTGCATTCGTTGAGATAAGGAAAGGTGTGAAGATAGGAAAAAGGGTGAAGATAGAGCCACTTGTTTTCATCCCGGAAGGTATAATCATTGAAGACTGCGTTTTCCTTGGACCCAATGTTGTCTTCACAAATGACCTTTATCCAAAGAGTTGTGAAGAGGATGGTTCTCTTGTTCAGGAGTATAAAATAACAGAGACTATTGTGAAGAAAAGGGCTGCAATTGGAGCAGGTTCTGTTATAAGGTGTGGTATTACGATTGGAGAAAATTCTATTATTGGAGCAGGTTCTGTTGTTGTTGATGATGTTCCACCGAATAGTATATTTTATGGAGAAAAAGCAAAATTCAGGAGGTATTTATGAGGAATATTCCACTTGTTGACCTGAAGGCACAATATTATGAGATTAAAGATGAACTCCATAGTTCCTGGGAGGAAATCCTCAATGGGATGAATCTATTTTTAGGGCCTAATGTCCAATCATTTGAAAAGGAGTTTGCAGGTTATTTAGGTGTTAAAAATTGTATAGGGGTTGATAATGGAACTGATGCATTATGTATTGCTATAAGGTCTGCTAATATAAAAGAAGGAACAAAAGTTATAACATGTTCTCATACATTTTTTGCAACAGTTGAAGCGATATGCCTTGTAGGGTGTGAACCAATCCTTGTTGATATTGATGAAAAGACATACAATATATCACCGGAAGAAATAATTAAATATATAGAGGAGAATGCGAAATTTGATGGAGAAAGACTTATTGATAAAGATGGTAAGGTTATTTCTGCTATTATGCCTGTCCATCTCTATGGGCAGCCTGCTGAGATGGATAAGATAATAAAGATAGCAAGAAAGTATCATCTTTTAGTGATTGAAGATGCATCACAGGCACAGGGCGCAGAATATAAGGGTAAAAAAGTCGGGAGTATTGGTGATATAACAGGTATGTCATTCTATTTTTCAAAGAATCTTGGTGCATTTGGTGAAGCAGGCTGTGTTACAACAAATAACGATGAATTTGCAAAGAATGCAAAACTTTTAAGAGTTCATGGACAGATTGATAAATACACACATGAACTTTATGGTTATAATTCAAGGCTTGATGAACTACAGGCAGCAGTTTTAAGACTCAAATTGAAGAGGCTTGATAAATGGAATGAAAGAAGGACAAATATTGCTGAAATCTACAAAGAAAATCTGAAAGGTTTACCACTGATACTTCCAGAAAAAACTA
>Ga0123519_10002964_pt1 | contig 28402 bp, 28 predicted proteins | sample YelNatPaOPRAMG02_FD_87396 | JGI IMG/M metagenome (GOLD analysis project Ga0123519, IMG submission 87396) | Hot spring microbial communities from Yellowstone National Park - Yellowstone National Park OP-RAMG-02 (version 2) | ecosystem: Environmental > Aquatic > Thermal springs > Hot (42-90C) ...
CTTCGGAGCCTCAACACCAAGCCTCTCGAAAAGCTCTGGGTGCCTTAGCGGGAGCTCAACCATCTCCCTTACCTTCTGGATAGCCTCCCTCAGACCTCCAATGTCCTCGTATGTGATCCTTGGGACCGCCCTTGCAGTTGCAGCATATACTTTCTCGCTGATCTTCACGATCGTGTCTTCATTCACTATAACAGCATCTGCAAGTGGCTGGTATGCCGTAACGACGAGATTTATGACCCTGCCCATGATCCTGACTGGGACCGAGTCTCCCTTCGCAACTATCCTTCCTGTTAGGATGTTCTTAACGTACTCCTCACCACCGACTATCCTGAGGGGTTCGGTTGGCGCCAATGTAACTCCCTGTGCATACTTCGCAGAGATCTTCCTGACCCTGACCTTGTCGTCTATGCTTACTCCAGCGTTTTCTCTGATATAGCCATCGATCCTGATCAATCCCTTGCCAGCGTCCCTCGGGTGGGCTGTCCAGCACAGAGCAAAAGTGCGCCTTTTGCCAAAGATCTCGATAGCGTCTCCAGCAGATATCTTGAGCTTCTCGGCAACCTCTGGATCGATTCTTGCTATGCCTCGCCCGACATCTATAGATATAGCCTCAGAAACCCTCAATATCGCGTGAGGCATGTTTTTCCTATTGGGTCCCTCGCTCACGACCATTTCCTCCGAAAGCTGGGATGCTTTTATTACTGAATCGTGCTACGACACTAGGCTTTAACTTTATCTGAGTTGCACGCTTCAACGCCAGGACTGCCGCAATCGAACGATATATAGCTTAATTTAGAATTGGAGCCTTAGAAACCTAGAGGTATTTCCGGACCACTTCAGTGAAAAATTCCATCCTGGATTCTGCTTCTTCCTCGCTTCGAGCCTCTGAAAGAATGCGTACCACGGGCTCTGTTGCCGAAGGCCTTACGAGGACCCACCAGCCGCTGCCCGAAACTCTTACGTCGTCCAGGACATCTACATTCCCCAAAGATTTCGCTTCAGCTTCGATATCTGAAAGGATAAGCGGTACCTTATCGGCAGGACAATGGATGTTTTTTCTCCTCATGTGAAAGCGAGGATAGCGCTTTATGATTTCCGAGAGGCTCCTTTTTTCCATCCTCAGGAAACTGGAAATTAGGATTAGGGCCAATCCCCCATCCCTGGAAAGTTCGAAATCTGGCAAGATAACCCCACCGCTGCTGCCCTCTCCACCTATCTCAGAGCCGACTTCCAGCATCTTCGATGCCACGTTCCTCTCACCCACGCCGGCCCTGATCAGCGGAGCTGAGTGGTTCATGCAAACTTGGTCCAGCAACATTGAGGTTGCCCTGTTCACGACGACAGGCCCCTTTCGCAGGGAAAGGTAGTAGTCTACAGCCAATGCGAGCGTGTAGTCCTCCCTCAAAATCTCGCCATCGTCCGAAACCAAGACAACCCTATCTCCATCGCAGTCGAATCCAGCTCCAAAGTCCGAACCAGATCTAAGAACCTCTTCGCGAAGTCCCAGTAGATTTTCAGGGAGAGGTTCGATCGGTCTTTTGAAGGAGCCATCAAGCTCCCAGTTCAAAACCTCTACATTGCAGCCCATGCCTTCAAGGATACGGGGAACCGTTAGTGCGGACGGACCGTTTCCAGCATCGATGGTGATTCTTAGCGAGCGCCCATCTGCGCCGATCATTGAAGCCAAAGAAAGGGAATCCCTGACATACGACTCAAGGAGCTTTGTATCTTCCTTCACCGAAGCATCAAGACCGCCTTGAGCAGCACGCCTAGGGGAAGATAGGGCCATATCGGCAATGTTCCGGAGCTTGGCTCCATCTATGATCAGACCTTCCTCTGCAAAAAGCTTGAGCCCGTTCCACTCAGGAGGATTGTGGCTTGCGGTGACCATTATGGAGGCTAATACATAGCGCTTCCTAACGGCGTGAGCCAATACGGGCACGGTACAAAGCCCAACGTAAGTTGGGGAGGCTCTAGTTTCAAGCAGACCTTCCAGAAGGGCTGAGCAGATAGCTTTGCCGCTTGGTCTGGAGTCCCTCCCCAAAGCGATCGAGCCAGCGAATTGGTTTCCTGCCAAACGTCCAAAGTTTTTGAAGAACCCCCTCGACTCATTAGGCTCGAAAACTCCCCTTATGCCTGAGGCGGAAACTATCAAAATTTCGTCGGCTTTCAAACCTCTGAACCCTGTGATAAATATTGGCTAAGCGGGTTGTCACCCAGAGCTGGCAGTTAAAACTTCTTGTAGAGTATCCAGTAGTTCCTAACGCTTCGTATCGATGGTATCTGGGAAAAGAAGAGTAGATTCGAACCACATGGGATCGTGGCGCTCCTCCTGCCTTCCTCCCTCATGTTGATTAGGGACTTGAAGAGCAAGACTGAACCTATCCCCTTTCTTCGCTCGCCCTCGACAACGCCGATCGGACCAAACCAGTCAAGCTCCAAAGCCCCGTGGGCAGAAAAACCTACCATCTTTCCACCCTTTAAGGCGAGCGTTACCGATGGGGTGCTGTGCCTGAATGCCTCCGAAACCTCGTAGGACCAGAAGGGACCGAAGTTTGAGCGAATCCATTGTGTAACCTCCTCCTTCTGTTCATGTAGGGCAGCCTGGAAGCTGTAACCTTCCTCCAAAAGGGTTACCTCCCTTTCCAAAACAAGAGAAGGGGTTCTCAAGCCGGTAAGGTCCACCTCAAAATCAAGGCTTTCGCTAACCTTCGAGTAGCCGTGGTCGTTGAAGAACCGAAGAAGGCCCTGGTACCTAAAGTCGATGCCAGGCCAGAAATACCATCCAGCAAAATCTGAAACCCGGACATCATTCACTCCCCTAGATCTTAGGCTCTTCTCAACGAAGGCTAGAAGCTGGTCGGCAAGTCCCGTTCCACTATACCTAGGATGGAAGGCTGCCAGCTTGATCCAACCATGCTCGTTGCTAGCCATCTCCTTGGGCACCTTTCTTATGGCTCCTAGAACGGTTCCGACGGGCTCGCCCTTATCGAGCGCGACAACTGTCAGCTTTGGATCGAAGTTTGGATCTAGGATCGTGCACCTGCTGACCGTCCAAGGGGTCACAGCCTCAAACTCGAGAGACCTGTTCACGAGCCTTGCCACCTTAGTAACTAGGTCCTCTGTCAGGGGCAAGAACTCCATGGACTCTTCTAAAAAGTTGGCTTACCCACCGAGCTTATCTGCATTTCTGTGCTTGCTTCCCAACTGAAAAACACCAAGCTTTTATGGGGAGCTATGCAGGGCGGACCTTGGGTTGAAGCGAAAGAAAGAATCGGACGAGATGAAGAGGAAGTTTGCGGAAATCTTCAAAGCCATCTACAGAAAGGAGAATGCGAAAGCAGCCAAAATTCTCGAAGGAATAAAGCTTGAAAGATCTGACAAGTATGCGCAGGCTTACCTAAACTCTGTTGCGGCGATGCTAAAGGCGAGGGAGACAAATGACAGCAGATACTTCATCGTAAGCATTGGAGAAACATATCAAGATTTTACAAAGGCAAGGGAACTTCTACAGGAGACCAAAAGGATGCACATATTAACCGAAGAGGATTCTGGCTACTTTGCAGCATGGCTGGATTACCTGGACACGGTGATAGGGTCTGGTCAACTTCCAAGAAAGAAGGAACTAGATGAAAGAAGAGAGGAGAATCCAAGTGAAGAGCCAGGAGAAGAAGAAGCCCCCGATGCCCTTTAGGTAAAGCTGGCTTTCACCGCCCACATCCTCAGGGGCTATCTTGAGAACGAGCCTGAAGACGTAATACGTGGCGATGTAGATTACCAGCGCTATGGATATGGGCGTAAACGAACCTGGTATGTCATGCCAAAAAAAGAAGAAGATAAAACCTAAGGCTGTCCCTGCCGCCACCCTTCCCCAATAAACTATTGAATCAGCCTTAAACCTGTCCTGGTTCATGTGGATGCGCCTGCGGAAGGTGGCCAAAAATCCAATCAGCCATGACGAGCTTCGATATCGCAGCCATAGTGGATGAGCTGAGCAGCAAGCTCGTTGGAGCTAGGATCATAAAGGTCTACCACCTAGTGGACTCTCAAACCGTCATATTAAGGTTGAGGCTTGCGGATCGGAGCGAGCTTTTATCAATTCAAGCTTCTAGAAAGGTGTGCCTTACCAAGTATGATGTTAAGATGCCAAAAGAGCCGTCCCAGTTCGCCATGCAATTGAGGAAGGAGATAAAGGGCGGCGTAATAGAAGGAGTTTCGCAGCAAGGATTTGATAGAATCGTTTCGGTCAAGATCAGAGCAGGTGGCAGGTCCGTCGAGCTATTGGCAGAACTACTCCCAAGGGGGAACGTGGTGCTCCTAGAAAATGGACTCATCAAGGCTGCAATGTTCAGGAAGGTGATGAAGGACAGGAAGGTGGAGAGGGGGGAGAAGTATGTGCCTCCACCATCGAACACTTTGCACCCGAACGAACTGAAAAAGGAGGACCTAGCTTCTTTCCTGGGCTCGGGTGGGAGCGTGGGCAGGATACTCGCAGGAAGACTTGGTTATGGACCACCGTACGCGGACGAGATCTGCATCAGGGCAGGAGTGAAACCTGAAGAAAATGCAAGCGCGATCGACAATAAGATTGTGCAGAAGATAATCGATTCCGCAAGGCAAGTGTACATGATGTCGAAAGAGCACCGGTCACCCAGGCTCTACAGGGATTCTAACGATGCGCTTGTTGGGTTTTCGCCATTCGAGCTTCAGGTTTACTCGCAGTATTCTTCAAGGGGATATGAAACGGTGAACCAGCTTGTCGACGATTACTTTACAGAGCTTGAGGCTATTGAAAAGTGGGCGATGAGCGAAAAAGCGAGGGCTGAGAAGGAGGAGAGGAGAATTGAGTCTGAGAGGAGGATAAAGGAAACTGCAGAAGATATGCTGCGCAGGGCAAAGAAACTCAGGGAGGCGGGAAACATCGTTTTTAGTAACATGGAAGCCTTTCAGGAAATGATAGATGCTGCAAGAGCCAGAAGGGAAGTTTTCCAACTTGGTCCAATCGAGAGAGTTGAGGCAGCGGGTTTGAAGCTCAAGATATGTGTCTCTGGAAGTACGCTCGAATTCCCTGTGCATATAGGCGTGCCAAAGATCGCCTCGTCGCTCTTTGAGGAAGCCAAAAGGCTTGAAAAAGATTACGAGATGATAATGAAGAGGATCGAGAAGCAGGAAGGTTTGGCAGAAGGAGAAAAGGCAGAAAGGGCAAAGATCCCAGAGAAGAGGAAAAGGAGGGCTTGGTTCGAAAGCTTCAGGTGGTTCATCTCCTCAGATGGAATACTCGTAGTATGCGCCAGGGACTCGACATCCAACGAATCTCTGATCAAGAAGCACTCAATGCCGAACAATCCTGTTTTCCACTCAGAAGTTGCTGGAGCTCCATTTGTCCTTGTGCAAGCGGACTCCGAAAAAGTTCCCCAGAGTACGCTCGAGGAAGCAGCGCAGATGGCAGCAAGCTTTACGACGAGGGCGTGGCAAGCAGGATATTCATCCTTGGATGTATTCTGGGTAAGGGCTGAACAGTTGACAAAAACTCCGCCTTCTGGGGAGTATTTGAAGACTGGAGCATTCGTTGTCAAAGGGCAGAAGAACTACTTAAGGGGCTCTCAGCTCATGCTCGCTGTTGGAGCGGCTAAAGATGGGGATTCGTTTAGAATCTTTGCAGCTCCTGCTAGGGCTGTTGCAAGCAGGACGGCAACATATGTCAAGATCATCCCTGGCAATATCGAAAAAAGAAAACTTGCCGAGATGGTCAAGGCCAGACTTATCGCGCTCGCCCCCATGAGCGAAAAGGAAAAGATCAAGGCTGTGCCACTTGGAGAGATTCTATCGGCGATGCCAGGAAGGAGTGGCAGCATAGTTTAGGTTGCAATCGAAAGCTTAAATTATTGGGCGATAAGGCGCTTTCCAAGAGATATGTCTGGGCACATCGCGGTCGGCATCTTTCTCTTTGTGCTTAGCATCTCGATTATAATCATCTATGTCGCCGCTTCGCTTGTACCCAGCATCCTGGCAAGCCTTTTGGGAACGACCTCCGAGAGGCTGCAGTTTGCTCTCGTCTTCATCCCCGTAGCTCTAGCCATGGTTGGCGTGTCGATTGGAATAGCATATGTGGGCTACTCGATTCTAAGAGAGGCCCAGGAAAGAGAAGGCCCTGAAAAAGAGGCAAAAAGATGATAGCGGAGAAAAGAGAAGGAGATTTGGCAAGGAGCCTGGTTGCAGGCTTCATGCTTGGCGTCTCCTCCAGTTTTCTCGTGCTACTTCTTGCGACGATGGTCGTGCAACTGCTTGAAGCGACGCAATCGATCTTCGGACTCCGAATGCTTTTCCAGTATGTCTTCGTCCCTCTGGTAGTGCAAAGCTGCCTTGTATCGATCTATGTGCGTGGAAGGTTTAGAAGCATTATACTTCCAATGGCATCCACAGTTGCTGGGACATCATTGTTCCTTTTGGTAATGTTCATTCCTTCGCTTCCGATCACGATAGCAGTTCCAACGATGTACAACGCTGCAATCGCAAGCCTTCTTGGCGGTGTGGTTGGTACGGTATTCAGGGAGACGAGCGAAAGGGGAGGAAAAATGGAAGCCCCTGCCAAGATTGAGCCAAGGAAATGCTGGGCATGCGGCTCGGAGATTTCGCCAGGAGCGTTCTTCTGCCAGAGGTGCGGGGAAAAGGTTAGATGAAATCAGATCTCGTTACGGTCAATTTGCCATATGGAAAGAGAACAATAATTTGCAAACTTCCAAGCCAGAAGGTTCGGGGCATCCTGGAGCCAAGAAGGATGGAGAGCATGCTTGCACCAGGGGAGGTGTTGCTCAAAGCCCTGGAGCGGCCGATAGGAAATGTGAGAAGGCTTCGTGACATGGTGAGGGGAAAGAGGAAGATCCTGCTGATAAGCAGCGACCAGACCAGGCCTGTGCCGAGCAGGATGACGCTCCCACTCCTCCTCAACGAGATGTGCTCTAAGGAAGCTGAGATAAAGCTGATTATAGCGACAGGCCTCCACTCGCCACCATCAAAGAGCGAAATGGAGGAGAAGTATGGAAAGGAGAATCTAGAAAGATTCTCGGAAACGATCGTCCACAGGAGCTCTGAAGATGAGGAGCAGTTCTGCGTTGGAAAACTTTCTACTGGAATGGAGCTGTACGTCAACAAGGAGCTAGCAGGAGAGGAAATTTTGACAGTTGCAGAAGGATTCATAGAGCCTCACTTCTTTGCTGGCTTTACAGGTGGGCCAAAGAGCATCCTTCCAGGCGTAGCTGGTGCAAAGAGCATTATGTTTAACCATTCAGCAACAAGGATCGATAATCCGTTATCGAGAAGTGGAGTTCTAGAGGGGAACCCGATCCAAGAGGAGATGAGGGAGGCATCATCAAAGGCTGGACTCAGATTTGTGCTGAATGTCATTCTGGACGAAAATAAGGAAATAGTTAGGGCTGTTGCAGGGGAAACGCTTACTGCCCACGAAGTGGGTTGCGAAATGGTCTCGAAATACAGCAAGGTGAGTGCGCTCCCCTCTGAGATAGTGGTAACATCAAACAACGGCTTTCCGCTTGATAGGAACCTTTACCAGATGGTGAAGGGATTGTCGGCCGCTGCCTTGACCGTCAAGAAGGGAGGTGTCATAATCATAGTTGGGGAGTGCATTGATGGAGTTGGGCATGCAAAGTTCCAGAAGATGTTGGAGGAATCTGAAAGCCCGAAGGAGCTACTTTTGAAGATAAGGAGCGGAGAGATCGATGAAGAAGACCAGTGGGAGGCCCAAATCCTTGCCAAGGTGCTTGAAATAGCTAAGGTGATAGTTGTAAGCGATGGCCTCAAGCAGAATGTCGTAGAGCGCATGCACATGCTTCACGCGGCAACTCTTGAGGAAGCGCTCGACATGGCCTTCAAGCTAGCAGGTCCAGAGGGGAAGGTGACATTCCTTCCGAGAGGGCCTGCCACGATCGTTGCATAGGTAGTTAGTGAGCCTTGCCTTCTCGGCCTTTGGTATTTTTCACTGATTAAGAGCCTTGACCAAAAAGGAAGCGATCTCCTTAGCCGTGCCCTCGACTGCAGGAGTTAGACCAGTCCCGAAATCTGAACTCTTGGGCTCGATAAGCAAGAGCGCGATTTTTGCTTTCGTCTCCTTTGCAAGGATGTTGCAAAAAATCGAAAGAGGAAGAGTATGCGTCGAAACCACTGGGATCGATGCCAATTCACTGGGTTCGACTAATATTCGATAGCCAGGTTTTTTCCCCAAGATTGCAGCATCGATAAGCAAGATATGAGTTGGATTGAAATCAGCTATCGGCTGGACGAAGCTCTCCGGAACGGTTTCGCACTCTACCAAGTAAACATTCTTTGGAACCTTGCCGCGCAAATCCTTAACTATTTTGACCCCGACTGAATCGTCCATCCGGAGCGGGTTCCCGATTCCAGCTATCGCGATTCGTTCAGCTTTTGAGAGCCACCTCGAAAGCTTCCCCTCATAAACCATGGGTAGTTGTGCTCATCTGCCAAATAGTGCATTTCATATCTTTTGTGCTGCTTAAAAAATCGCCTAGAAGGGGATTTCAGGTAAGTTAAGTTGAGGCAGTAGACCTGCTAAGGGCACCGAAAATCAAGTTTTAGATGCTTATATATTGATGGAATTGCCCAACGCGTGCCCCACTGGGATGAGCTAACTTTAAATCCATCCATTTTTGGCCTCACGATTTTATATATCTGCAAGGAGGCGGCGTATGAACGTTAGAAGAATCGGCAATAGCGCTTGCAAGTATCTTGGCTGCCTCGGCCTTCATATACTTGCTTGGTAAATTAAAAGCGCCAAAGCCTAAGCAAAATAGTGAAAAACTTTCCACTTATGCATGCGGCGAAAAGACGCGCCTCGGCAGGTTGGCAATAGACGTTACTTTGTGTAATTACCTTGTTTATTTCATGATTCTTGACTCTGCTGCGCTCATTCTGGCTTTTGCTTCTTCGGAGGTAAACGGCGCCGGTTTCGTTCCTCTGATGATCTACCTATTTTCGGTTCTGGCAGCTGTGCTTCTCCTGTCTTTTGGTGGTAAATGATGACTCGATTGGGCCTCATTGAATGGGCAAGGAGGAGGTCGCCCTGGATGCTGCACTTCAACAGCGGAGCATGCAATGCATGCGATGTGGAGGTAGTAGCGCTCCTAACGCCAAGGTACGATGTTGAGAGATTTGGAGTCCTGAACAACGCCACTCCAAGGCAAGCCGATGTCCTTGTTGCTACTGGACCTGCGACGAGGCAAGCTGCTCCTAGATTGAGGAGGATATACGAGCAGATGCCAGAACCGAAGTTCGTGGTAGCTGTTGGGACTTGTGCATGCTCCGGAGCCCCTTTCACAAAGTGTTACAATGTCCTCAAAGGGATAGACAAGGTAGTTCCTGTCGATATGTATGTGCCTGGATGCCCGCCGAAGCCAGAGGCTATCCTCTACGGCATAACCAAGCTCCTAGACAAGATGAAAAGAGCGGATCGATAATGATCCCTAAAGAGGAAGAGATCAGAGATCTCATTTCTGGAAGGTTGGGCGTGGGCGTGCTGGAGCACAAGATCCCAGAGCCTAGGAGGCTTTATGTGTTGGTCAAGGCTGGATTCCACAGAGATGCTATTTCGATTCTTCTAGAGCGCTTCGCGTCCACGACGATCTCCACTATTACGGGCATCGACCTTGGCGAAGATATCGAGTTGAATTACCACCTCTGGTGCGGGAAGGCTGAGGTTACCGTTAAGACAAGGTTGCCAAAGACCAAGCCTCAGGTGGAAACGGTAACAGACATCATGCCGGGCGCTGCCCTTTACGAACGAGAGGTTTTCGAACTCTTGGGCGTAAGGTTTCTGGGCCACCCAGATCTGAGGAGGCTCTTACTTCCAGATTCATGGCCTGAAGGACAGTATCCGCTGAGGAATGATTGGAATCCAGAACTTTTCAACATAGATTCAGTAAGCGTTGAAGATTTGCAGATAGATGCTGATGGCAATTCAACAGTAAATGTTGTCATCGGCCCACAGCACCCGGCCCTCCATGAGCCTGAAAGGTTCATTTTCAAGCTTGACGGAGAGGTTGTTGTTGATGTTGAACCTCGCTTGGGCTACGCCCACAGGGGAATCGAGAAGGGTGCAGAGCAGTTGATGTTCTTCCAAGCGACTCACATGATCGAAAGAATTTGTGGCATATGCAATGTAGCTCATGCCACTTGCTTCTGCCAGGCAGTGGAGTCGATCGGAAAAATCGAAATTCCACCAAGGGCAAAGTATCTTAGAACGATTGTGCATGAACTCAACAGGATACACAGCCACCTCCTACTCCTTGGAGTAGCGGGCATGGAAATTGGGTTTGAGACTCTGTTCCAATACTTGTGGCGCGACCGCGAAGTGGTACTGGACCTGATGGAAAAGATGACGGGAAACAGGATCATGGCGGAGTATAGCGCCATTGGTGGCGTTAGGCGTGACTTTGACCAGGTCCTTGGAGAAGAGGTAAAGAAAGGGCTTGCAGCAATTAAGAAACGAATAGATTTTTACAAGAATCTACTGAACAACGATCCAACATTTGGTTTGAGAACGAGGGGCGTAGGGGTCCTCAAGGCGCCTGCAGCACTTAAGCTGAGCGTCGTGGGGCCCGTTGCAAGAGGATCTGGCATCAAGATGGATGTGAGGAAGCATGATCCATATGCAGCATATGACGAGATACCGTTCGAGGAGGTTGCATATGAGGAGGGAGACTCATGGGCAAGGTTCATGGTTCGTTTGGATGAGGTTGCCCAGAGCGTTGACATAATAACATATGCGATAGAAAAACTCCCAAGCGGACCTTACAGGACCAGGGTACCCAGGAGGATGCCAGAGGGAGAATCGCTTGGCCGGGTTGAGGCTCCACGAGGTGAACTTGTCCACTATGTTAAAAGCAATGGAACTGCATACCCGCAAAGGGTCAAAATAAGGAGCCCAACGCTTGCCAACATAATATCTTTCAGAGAGATGATCAGGGGATGCTACATTGCTGATATACCAACCGTTTTGATCAGCCTAGACCCTTGCTTCTCCTGCACAGACCGTATGACTTTCGTAGATTTGAACGATGGAAGGAAGTGGTTTTGGAGTATGGAGGATATCAAAAAACGGAGGTTTGAAAAGAGATGATTATCGATGCATACTTTTTCTTCAGGATTCTCGTATTCCCTGGGTTCCTCTTCGTATTTTCATTTACGCTATTCTGCGATTGGTTCGAAAGGAAGGCGATTGCCAGGATGCAAAACAGGATGGGACCATCATATGCTGGACCATTCGGGATCCTCCAACCCCTTGCCGATTGCATAAAATTGATGACGAAGGAAGACATTATTCCAGAAAATGCCGAAAGGTTCGTCCTTTCACTAGCTCCGATCCTCTCATTTTCACTTTTAATGTTATCGATCCTCTACTTCCCACTGGATGGTGTGAATGCGTTCTCAAATTCTGGATTTGAAGGAGACCTTCTCCTTGTCTTGGCATTGGTAACTTTTGCAAACTTCATGCTTTTTCTGCTTGGCTGGTCTTCCTCAAACCCTTACAGCGGGATTGGAGCTGTCAGAATCCTGACGCAGTTTGTTGGGTACGACATCCCACTCACGATCCTTGCTTTGGGACCTGCATTTATGGCTGGAAGCTTGTCATTGGCGAAGATAGCTTCAGCGCAGAAGGTTCCATTCGCTTTAGCCATCCCCTGGGTCTTTGTATTTTTCCTTATTGCCCTACAGGCGGAGTTGGAGGAAGACCCGTTCGATACACCTCATGCGGAAACGGAGATAGTAGCAGGTTACGGGACGGAGCTCACTGGAAGAAAGCTTGCATTCGTCCGATTATCGAAGGACCTGCAAGTTGTTTTCGGTGCTGCGCTAACGGCAGACCTGTTCCTCGGAGGGCCTTATGGGCCAATTGCTTTTGGCCTTGGTTCTTTTGTCATCTGGTTTGTTCTGAAGGTTCTCTTCGTCATATTCTTGCTCGTGTTCGTCAAAGCCATTTGCGCTCGCCTCCGAATAGACCAAATAGTAAGGGTGAATTGGAGGTTGATGATTCCGCTGTCACTCATATCTTTGGCATTGACAGCCATTTATGTCCCATTCGCAAAGTTTGAACTAGGGGGTTTGAGGGTTGAGAAAGGTTAGGCTGCCTCAGATGTTGACGGAGGTTGCTTCATCTCTTTTCAGGAAGCCATCGACATATCAGTATCCATTTGTGAAATCGAAAGTTCCAGAAGGTGCGCGGGGAAGGCAGGTCTTCCATCCAGAGAGGTGCATAAACTGTGGCCTTTGCGCCAGGGACTGCCCTGCAGGAGCAATTGAGATGGTCGACGTTTCAGGCAAGAAGATGCCCCTTATACACCTCGAAAGCTGCATATTTTGTTACGTTTGCGTTGAAAACTGTCCGAGGAATGCTCTGACAGAATCGACGTTTTATGAGCTGGCTTCTGCGGAAAAGGAGAGCCTTTTGTTGAGGCCAACCGAAACGGAGGAAAGTGCGAAAACAACTGGAGGCTGTTGAATATGTTCGCATATGACGATCTTTTCGTATTGGTGGTCGTTGTTTCGGCCTTTATGGCCCTGCATCTCGAAAATGCTACACATGCAGCGATCTCCTTCGCGGTAGCGCTGACAGCCATTTCTGCCCTTTACTTCGACCTAAATGCCCCTTTTGCGGCTATTTTCCAGCTCGTTGTTGGCGCAGGTACGATCGCCATCTTTTTCCTTGCAAGTGAGATGTTTGCTCAGAAAGGTGGCAAGATGCAGAGTCTTGGAAGCAAGGTTGCAGGCGCGATCTTGGCAATTGGAATTTCCATTCCATCGATTGTTTTGGACATCGGAAAGATCGCTTTTGTAAAATCAAATGGTCTTTCTTTCTCCTCAGCCCTGTGGGAATCGAGAGCCATAGACGTTATCGGACAGGGGGTTGTAATATTGACGCTTGCTATAGGAGCCGTCATGGTTTTGAAAAAATCAAGGAAGGAGGGATGAAGGTTGGAACACATCGTCCTTTCCTTGACTTTACTAATGATAGGGATGTACGGGCTAATAACTAAGCGGGACCTGCTCAAGACATTGATCTCGATAGAGCTGATTGCAGCGGCAGCGAGTATGAACTTTGTCATGTTTTCGTCCATTGTGGGAGACCAGTTGGGCCAGGCGTTCTTCATCCTTATGTTATCGGTCGACACATCCATGACCGCCATAGTGATAGCTCTGGTTCTTGTATCATACCGGGAGCTAAAAGTTTCAGATGCGATGGAACTTCACAAATTTAAAAGAGATCGAGATGAAAAATGATCTTCGGTCTTGAATCTTTTATGCCTTGGCTTGTGTGGCTATTCCCTATTTTATCTGGCTTTATGGTGCCACTATTTGATAGGTTAGGTTCCAAAGCAAGGAATTCGTTCGCTACCGCATGCGGTTTTGTTACGCTCCTCTTGGCATCCTCCATGATTGTCAGTTATTACTTTGGGGAGCTGCCATATCCCCAAAAATTGAAGTGGATACCAGTTGTGGGCATCGATCTTGGCTTTTACTTGGATCCATTGAGCATACTGTTCGCGAACCTTATCGCCTTGATGGGATTAATAGTTCTGATATACTCCTTGAGCTACATGGCGCATGAAGAAGGCCTATCGCGTTACTACTCGCTCATGCTATTTTTCATAGGATCGTTGATAGGTCTCATAATGGCTGACAATTTCCTACAGATGTTCTTATTCTGGGAGCTTGTAGGACTTTGCTCTTATGCACTAGTTTCTTTCTGGTTCAAGCGCCCCGAAGCTGTCAAGGCGGGTACTAAGGTTTTCTTGATGACGAAGGTAGGAGATGTAGCGTTGTTGGCAGGCATCATCCTTCTTTACGCAAATATGCATACATTGTCTTATAGGCAGGTCTTTGAACAGTGTGGGACAGTAGCGAAACCCATGTTTACCACGATATCCTTACTGTTTCTTTTCGGCGCCCTAGCGAAATCGGCCCAACTTCCGCTGCACACCTGGCTGTACAGTGCAATGGAAGCACCTACATCGGTCAGTTGCCTACTCCATGGTGCAACGATGGTTAAGGGAGGGGTTTACCTTATCGCTAGAACCCATGTCATGTTCTCAAGTATCCCACTTTGGCTCAATTCCGTTGCTTGGACAGGTATTGCCACGGCTCTCATCGGAGCTACTTTGGCGCTCCAAACTCAAGACATCAAGGGCGTCCAGGCATACTCCACCATGAGCCAGAATGGCTTCATGCTTCTAGCCTTCGGAGCTGCATCTTCGCCTAGTGATTTGGGATGGTTCGCAGGCATATACCACATGTTCAGCCATGCCTTCTTTCAGGGCTTGGGGTTTTTGGCAGTGGGAGGCATAGTTCATGAGCTTGGCACGAGGGACATGAGGGAGATGGGCGGATTGAGGAAGGTGATGCCAATCACTTTTTCATTATACATGATTACTACGCTTTCCCGTTCAGGAATTCCACCGTTCTCAGGTTTCTTCAGCAAAGGTCTGATAGCAGAGAGCGTTGTGACCACAGGAAACATTGCCTTGATAGTTCTAATGTGCTTTGCATCTGTCTTGACGTTCGCATATAGCTACAGGTCCATTGCTCTAGTTTTTGCAGGCGAAGGTCCTCATTGCCAAGAAAATATGAAGATACATGAAGTTCCAGTAGAGATGAGCGCATCCGCCAGTGTGTTGGGTGCTGGATGCTTTTTCTTGGGATTTGTGGAGGAAGCGCTTGCGCATTTCTTTGGCTTTAACTATGCACTAAGTGGCGAAAGCACTTTATGGCTCGAGCCAATGATGTTGGCGATCGTTTTATTACTTGGGGGATTGCCAACCTATCTAATTTACCAGAAGAAGACCCTGAGGCTGGATAAATTGAGAGGAGGAATCTTGGCTCCATTTGATTTGGTGCTCCAGAACGGGTATTTCTTTGATTTTATTTACGAAAAGATAGCTAGGGGATTCGTTGGAGCATCCAGTTTCATCTGCGGAGCAGTCGAATCGAAGGCAATGGCACGCTTTCCTTACGCTGTAAGTGGAATGGTTGAGAGGCTTGCGCATGGTGTTCTTGGCTTTGTTGAGATCAAGATCCTTGGAGCCTTGCCAGAATTAATAGCTGTTGTAACTGTGAAGTTGTCCCACGTAGCTCTTGTATACTTCGATGCCTCCCTAGATAGACTTACCACTATCGCAACAGATGTAGTTTCACTGCAAAGCCATAAGATCAGAAGGATGGACAGCTTCGCCCTACCTAGATACGTCTTGGCTGCAGCTCTGGGCCTTCTCCTCCTCTGCGTCCTGCTTTTGATTAACTTCCGGGGATAAAGAGATGACCGAAGTTCTCCTTTTTTCAATGATCCTGCCAATTTTTTCAATTCCTGCAATATATCTGGTTGGCAGGAGATCTTCAAGGAAAGCTGCGGAGATCATATTATCATTTACCATTCTAGATTTACTACTTCTATCGTCCACTCTTCCTGAGGTATTGTCGAGAGGTAAATATTCAGAAGCCTATTACTGGGTTCCAATGCTCGGCTCCCCCTTAACGTTGTTCATCGATGGCATTAGCTTCTCAATCGCCACCATGACATTGATTCTTATTGCCTCATCGATCACGTTCTCCATAAAGTATATGGAGGAGGGCAGATCACTGACAGAATACTATGCGCTTCTTGCTTTGCTGACTGTTGGATTGGTAGGGGTCTTCATAACATCCAACCTCATGATCTTCTATTTCTGCTGGGAGTTCATGCTGATCCCAACGTACTTCATTATCGGAGGTTGGGGATACAGAGAATCATACAGGGCAGCATTCAAGTTTTTCATATTCACCCATGCTGGTGCGGTGGCTGTGCTTTTGGGAATTGGCGCAATCTACATGGTTACAGGCAACCTGGACATGTTCCAAGTGAAAGATCTTTTGGCAACAGCTCCCCAAGAACTCCTAAAGTGGATATTCGTAGCGTTCACCTTGGGTTTCGCTGTCAAGATGGCCATAGTGCCTTTTCACATGTGGCTTCCAGATGCCCACGCTGAAGCGCCAGCTCCAATGTCTGCCCTTTTGAGCGGCGTTATCATAGAGGCTGGAGCCTATGCTATATTCAGAATATCTCTTGGAGTAGTCTTGCCATCGATTGCAAGCACATTGACAACTAGCCAGTTGCTCCACGCACTTTCGATACTTGGAGTGATCTCAGCTTTCTATGGAGCATTGACAGCTTTGGCCGAGAATGACATAAAGAGAATAGTTGCATACTCGAGCATAAGCCATATGGGCTATGTACTTTTCGGGCTTTCTCTTTTTCCCTGCACTGAAGGAATGATTGGTGTTATCTTGCATTTGGTTAACCATGCTGCAAGCAAAGGACTCCTCTTTTTGAATGCAGGAGCGGTTATGAAAAAGACGGGTGTAAGGGACATAGACAAGATGGGCGGGCTGGCGTCGAAGATGCCACTTATGGCGGTATCTACAGCGATATCATCTTTTAGCATCGCAGGTATACCTGCATTTGCATGCTTCATAAGTGAGTTCATCATGTTCATGGGAGGGTTCCAAAATGGTTCAACTGATAACTTCTACTATGCGACGACAGCCTTTATGATAGTTGCAACAGTCTTCAGCCTGGCGTACATTCTGAGATTCTACTGGAAAAGTTTCCTTGGAGCATCAAAGATTGAAAAAGTGGAAAAGGTTCCACTTTTAATGGAAGTCCCGATGGTAATTCTCTCGACTATCATCATAATCCTAGGAGTATGGCCTGGGCCATTGATCGAGCTGATAAGCTCGGCGCTGAAGGTGTGAGATTTGATAGGAATACTGGAGGTGTTAACTCCAAGCATCGTCTTGATTGTTTTTTCCATTCTCACGGTTCCTGTGGTCAATCAGATCAGGAAACATGGAAGTCCCAGAAGGTTTATGTCTCTTGCTTGGTTCCTAGCTCCCTTTTTTGTTTCAGCTATTGGCATATTCCGCCTTTGCTCCGACTACTATGCACAGGCTGAAAGACAACCGTTCTTGCAGGTTTTTTTTGTAGGAGGTGAACCTGACAGCTTCTCAAGCTCTTTTCTCGTAGATTCAATTTCAACGTACATGGCTATCGTTTATTTGTTCGTCGGTCTTGCATCTTGCATTTATGCTGTCCTTCAAGTGAAGGTAGAAAGTGAGTTGCCAGAGAGGTTTTTCGCACTACTTTTCATAGTTTTGGGTAGTACAACCGCTGCGACGTTCTCTGGAGATCTACTAACCCTATTCATCTTCTGGGAAGCTTCAGCAGCAGGATCCTGCTTTCTCATAATATATGGGAAGAGGCCAGAGGCCATCGAGGCTTGCCTGAAGTACCTCATAATGATAATTATAGCATCCGGTTTCATAGTCTATGGTCTGTCACTCATTTATGGTCTCGTTGGTTCTCTGAACTTCTGGACTGTGAGAGAAGCCTTGGTCTCATTGGAGGACAAACGCCTGCTGGTGGTTGCTTTCGTATTTGTGGCTTGCGGCTACGCGATAGAGACAGCTGTTGTTCCTTTTCACATGTGGCTTCCAGATGCCTATTCAGCTGCTCTTCCCTCTTCGGCAGCCTTCCTATCGTCAATTGTTGACCAGGCTAGCTATTATGTTTTCATGAGGGTCCTAGTATACATCCTTACTCCTCCTAAGATACTCGACTGGACTTTCGCTTTGGCAACATTTTCAGCCTTGACGATGAGCGTTGGGAACTTGTTCGCTTTGGCGCAGAGCAATGTCAAGCGCATGATATGCTACGTTTGTGTCGCGGACATAGGCTACAACCTAATTGCGATAACAAGCGTGAAGCCCCTCGGGCTCATGGGAAACTTGTTCTTCTTCTTCGTTGGCGGAATGACAACCGCTTTGGCGTTCATGACCGTTGGAATTCTGAATGACATGGGATTGGAGACACTTGAGGATTTCTCAGGCATTGGACGGAAATACCCAGCTACGAGTTTGGCATTGGTGGTTGCTGTTCTTTCGTTTTCGGGCATTCCTCCACTTGCTGGCTTCATGGCTAAGTACATGGTCTTCACGGCAGCTATAGAGGCAAATATGGCCTGGTTGGCACTTGTAGGAGTTTTAAATTCGGTTCTACAATCGGCATACCTTATCAGGTTAGTGCACTACATGTACTCAAAGCCACCATCTCCTGGGATCCGAGGAAAGGAGAACAGGGGGGCCCTTCTACCAGTTTATGCCCTCGTGGCTTCGATAATAGTTTTGGGGATTTATCCTTCGCTTGCATTGAAGATAATATATCCTGCTGCAAAGCAGCTAGAGCTCCTTATTCCGTGAATAAAAACGATAATATATTTCAGGCTCAAGTCCAAAGAGGAGTTGTTTGATGGGAGAGAAAAGTGGCCTGATAGCTTTCAATGAACTGAGATCGAAAATCGTAAACCAGGGGTTTTGCACGCTTTGCGGAGCTTGCGAAGCGGCTTGCCCAGTCGATGCGATAACAGTTGATGAAGAGGGGCTACGTTATGATGATTGCTCTGAATTTTTGGACTTCTGCCCGATCTGCTACGACATCTGCCCACATACAGAGCCCCTTTTGATGGAAGCGATGAGGTTTGTTGCTGATGCACCGATGAGGGGAAGCGCTATCGGATATTATAGGGACATCATGCTTGCGCAGGCAACAGATAGCAGGATGAGGGAGCTGAGCCATGGAGGAGGAGTTGTCACGGCCATATTGGCTCAAGCTATCGAGCAGGGCATCATCGACAGCGCGATAACGTCAGAGTCTGAGTCTGAAGCTCCATTAAAACTAAGGCCGCGCATAGGTTTGGTTCCGGATGATGTTCTTTCTGCCATCGACAGCAAGTTCTCGGCATCTTCGGTCGCAAAAGCATTTGGAAGCGCTGTCCGTGACTATGGAAAGGCCAAGATAGCTTTTGTTGGAGTCCCGCACCAAGTTCTCGCGATAAGGAAGCTTGAGGCCTGGGAGCACAAGATAATGAGTAGCTTGGAGGTGACAATCGGTCTATTCTGCCTTTGGGTGTTCTCCTTGAATAGGCTTATGCTCCATTTGGAAAAGGAGCTTGGGCTCAAACACTCCGACATCGTCAGGATGGACCTAACAGATGAATACGAGGTTCAGACTTCCGAGAGGACCATCAGGATCCCGATCGAAAAGATAAGGAAACATATGCTGAACAAGTGCAGGACCTGCATGGACTTCACATCCGAATTAGCGGACATCTCGATAGGGGGAGCGCCGCCATTGAAAGACTGGTCAGCAGTGATCATAAGGACTGAAAAGGGGGAGGAAATTTTCAGCAAAGCTTTGAAACGGGGAGTAGTAAGGACGATGAGGATAGAGGAACATGAGGATGTTTTTGAGCGCCTATTGTTTACGGCAATTCAAAAGAAGAAGTTGGCCCTTAGGGAGGCAAAAAGGCTTAGGGCAAAAGGATTGTCAATTCCTCCAGCAGACCTTGATATAGTATTTCTGCAGCGGGAGAAGTCGATCATGTCTGACACAATGGTCGAGGATGTAATGACAAAAGATGTCATGACGGTCCATCCTGGCACGAGCGTTGCTCAGTTGCTGGACATGATGATGAGGCACCACCACATGGGATATCCAGTCGTGAACGATGAAAATAAATTGGTTGGAATCGTTACCTTTGAGGACATCATGAAGGTTAGGAAACGCGAAAGAGGCAGGATATTGGTTGAAGATATTGCTAAAAGGAAACTTGTCACCGCTTATCCTAAAGAATCTATTCTGAAGGCATTCGAGAAGATGAGTGAACGGAAGATCGGGCACCTCCTCGTAGTCGATCCTGAGGACCCCAAGATGCTCAAGGGAATTTTGACCAGAACTGACATAATGCATGCTCTGAAGAAAGCTTGATCGATTTAAAGCAAAATCCCGTACTAAAGCTGGAAGTTTTTAGACCTACCAAGCCCTGTATTCAGCTGTCTTGTCCCTCTTCGACCTGAGGCCGGTGAGGTCAACCAGATACCTTATCATGCAGCTGGCCTCGAGCATGCATGTGACATGGTAGGCCTCCTCCATGAGTTTACCAATTGCGAAAGTTCCGTGGCCCCTCACCAAAATGCCCTTGTAAGACTTTAGGGCTTCACATACTTTTGCCTCCAGCTCTTTCGATCCGCTGAGCTTCTCAACTGTCACGACTGGTATCTTGTGGAGGATGTAGTCGCCCTCAGCATCCATTGGGATCACCTCGTCGTAAAGGAGCGAGCAAGCTATCGAGTAAGGAGGGTGAGCATGCACTATGGCGAGTGCCGAGGTCGATTTGTAGATCGCCCTGTGAACATCGGTCTCGCTGGAGCTTAGAACTATTGAGCCGGTTTCCTCCTCGATATCTGTCTCTATTACATCCTCGGGACCTATTTCATCACATGCAGCCCCCCTCCGCTTTATGAACATCTTATCCCCACAACGGACGCTGAGGTTCCCGCTGTGGGAAACCATGTATCCCTTGTCGTAAAGCTTTTTGCTGAACTTGCTTATCTCCTGCCACATCTAGCCCTCAACCGATCCCAAGCTGCTCGAGCTTTCTAGCCTTGGGCCTTCCTTCCTCGTCCCATCCCCTAAATATGTAATATTCGTCGAGCATATGTTCAAGCTCAACGACCTGACCCTTCGTAGATCCATCGCTGAGCGGTTCTTCGAGGAACCTTTTAGGCAGCGTGTCATCCTTCCTGCTGAACCCCTCCCTCAGGTTAAAGAGCCTTTCTAGATTCCAGATCCTCTCTCCGAGAAGAAGGAAATCCTCCGGTTTATATGTCAAGCCGGTTGCTTTAGACAAAAGCCTGGCATAGTGGTCTTCGTCAAGTGCGTATGAAGTGAAGCGGCAAAGGACAAGCGTGTCCATGGCGGAGTTGAGATTCTGCTGCACGATGCAGAGCCCAGCCTTGTTAACCGAAGAGAGGCGATCGATGCGCTTGGGGAAGCCGAGAACCTCTACCCCAACCATGTACGACCTTAGGTGGCAGGCACCCCTGTTGCTCGTGGCATATGCGAGACCCATGCCCTTTGTACCGCGGGGATCGTATCCCGGAAACTCCAATCCTTTCACCTGGATCGCCAACTCTGGGCAACCGTACTTCTCAGCCAACCTTTTCGACCCTTCCGCAAGATCTGCTCCGATTCCCTCCCTGCGCGCCGTAAGCTCGATCAACTTCTTCACCTTCTTCCCGTCGCCCCATTCTATCGCTTCATGCAGAAATCCCTTTTCATGAAGCTCCATGGCGGTGGCGATCGTTCCTCCCATGGAGATAGTATCGATGCCAAGTTCGTTGCACAAGTAGTTTGCTTCTGCGACATCCTCAAGGTTGCCGACAAGGCAGTCAGAACCTAGTGCATAAACCGTCTCGTACTCAGGACCCTCTCCCTGCTTTTTTCCAGTCTTTGTTACACGGCCGCAAGCGATGCTGCAGTTGAAGCATGCCCTTTGCCTGACCAGAATCTTCTCCCTGATCGATTCCCCAGAGATTTCATTTGCATGCACGAAGCTCGGAATTGTAAAGTTCTTCGTCGGCAATATGTTGAGCTCGTTCATGAGATTCGTAAGCACAGCTGTCCCGAATCTAGGCAGAGCCTTGTCGGTCACGGGATTCTGTTCAAGAAGCTTGCGGCACTCACTTACGACGAAGCTGAAGGACTCCGGGTCCGATATCTTTGTCTTTGCAGTTCCTGAAGCTACGATTGCCTTAAGCATCTTACTTCCCATTACGGCTCCAACACCACCTCGTGCTGCCGCTCGGTCATCATCATTCATTATGGCTGCTAACTTCACAAGGTTCTCGCCAGCAGGCCCTATGCAGGCAACCCCAGAGCCACTTCCATGTCTTGATAGGAGGATAGACCTAGTTTCGTGAGTATCCTTTCCCCAAAGGTCATCGGCGCCCAAGATCTCGAGATCCATATCCTTAACGCTGAGATAAACTGGGCTCGAAGAGCGCCCTCGCAAGATAAGGGCATCGAGACCGCAAGCTTTCAGACGCTGACCGAAGAATCCTCCAGAGTTGGCGTCGAAGACTGTGTTCGTAAGTGGGGATTTGGTTACAACGCTGAACCTTCCAGATGTTGGCGCAGACGATCCAGTAAGTGGGCCAGTAGCAAAGACCAAGATGTTCTTTTCTCCAAGCGCGTCGATTCCCTTCTCGAGTTCGTCGTAAAGGATCTTAACACCGTATCCCCTGCCACCGACAAATTTTTCAGCCACATCCTCCTGGAGGTCTTTCCATATGACAGAGCCTGTGGTGAGGTTCACATCTACAACATGGCCCATCCATCCGAACAATCGCGTAGCACCTGAGCCCCTTGATGCGCTTGCCATGAGGATTAGGAGATAAATGCCTTTGCGGATTCGCCTGAAATTGTTGATCTTTTACTGTCAAGCAGAAAGAGATTTTAACATCCAAGCCAATTAGATTGGGCGACTGCGAAAGTTGAAGGTCAGGGTGAAGTTCTTCGCTTCCCACAGAGAAGTGGTTGGCAAGGCTGAAGAGGAGTTTGAGATCGAAGAGAGGGCAAAGTTGAAGGACCTCGTTGACCAGCTTGTGGCGAAGTACCCGAAGCTTGGAGGAGCGCTGAGGAAGAACAGCGTGTACTCTCTCAACCACAAGATCGTTGGTGAGGAAGCGAAGCTAAGCGATGGAGATGTCCTTTCAATCTTTCCTCCAGTTGGCGGAGGGTGAGGACTGGGCGCCAACTGGGAAAGGATAATAGAGAATAGATAAATTAAGAGTGGGCAATGGAAGGAAGAATATCTGTGGGGCAGGATGTCCTGCTTTTCTTTGACAGCAGGCACACGGTGTTGACAAGGGTTTCGGATAGGCGGGTTCATACCCACAGGGGCTACATTGAGCTACTGAAGCTTGTTGGGCTCCCATATGGAAGCAGGGCTGAAACGAACACGGGCAAGACCTTCTACGCCATGAGGCCTTCGATCGAGGATTATGTGAGGAGGTTCAGGCACAGGACGCAGATAATGTACATCAAGGACATCTCTTATGCTTTGTCTTGGATGGGCGTAGCTCCAGGCCAAAGGGTGCTAGATGCTGGGACTGGGAGCGGTGCAACTGCTGCTGCGATCGCAAACCTTGTCAGGCCAACGGGCAGGGTTTACAGCTATGACGTAAACAAGGAATCTGTTGAAACTGCAAAGGCGAACTTGGAAAGGATTGGATTGCTGCCATTCGCTGAGATAAAGCTCCAAGATGTTTATGAATCGATTTCGGAAGAAGGACTTGACTCTGCTCTACTCGACCTTCCAGAGCCCTGGATGGCCCTTCCAGCCCTTCATGCTGCTCTGAAACCTTCTGGAAGGATCGTTTCGTTCTCCCCAACCATCAACCAGGTCGAGAGAACGGTATCGGCAATGCGGCAAACTGGCTTCCTTCCTGTCCAGACAATCGAGATTTTGATTAGGCAGTACAGGATCAAGGAAGGGATGTCTAGGCCAGAGAGCTTGATGTTGGCCCATACGGGATATCTTACAATGGCGATGAAGGTGGAGCAGACCAGTAACGATTAAAACCCCTTTGCATGAAGAGGTAGGACGAAGTTGGGCAGTCAAAAGCAAGACCTGCACTTTACGCACGCACTCGGTAACATGCTGATCCTAGTATCCATTCTACTAGTTGCTGCGAGCACGGCATACTTTGCCTCATTAGGTATTGGGCTGGAAAAGGCTTACTGTGAGATTTTTGGAAACAGCATAGGTTCAACCATATTGGCAACGATGGTATTCGCCGGAGCCGCTCTGCCCTTGGGAGATACTACTAAGGAGAGAAAAGCAAGGCTCAGAAGCTTGACAAACCGCTCGCTCGCCTCGATGTTCTTGGTTAACCTGATGCTGTTGCCTATCCTTGGAGATCTTTCAAACTTGCAGATATTCCTTGCCCTGGATGCTGCGCTTTTGGTAACAGCTCTTGCATCATCGGCACTCCAATTATCCTCTTCTACCAGAAGCTCTGTTGCAACTGCTATCCTAGAGGTGGCAGGCTCTCTACTAATAGTGCTTGCAGCCGTTGTGCAGATGTTTTTGGCCGACATGCTGCCAATGCAGATTCAAGGATACCAATGGGCAATCAGCCTAGCGGCGATTGCGGTTGGTACCGTGCTTCTTATCCTTTCAAGGGTGGCTCGAAAACAGAATTCTGATCAGCAAAAGTAGATGCGCTTTGTGAGTATGCTTGAATGTTTTTGGAAGATCGCTACGAAGCAGAATTTCTTTTTTGCCTTGAAACTAATTGATCGTTCGATACCTAACTTCATTCCGTGGCAGGTAAGAGGAATCTGTACTAGACCTTAAGGGCATAGCGGAACATTGGAACTTTCTTATGCTGCTATTTTAGGAGGGCGATGCATTATAGGCAGCGTTCGAGAGCTCTTGGCGATTTGATCGAATTGGAGAACCTTCGGGAATAGGTTGTCTTGAAAAGCTTCGCATAAAGACTCGGGATTCACCGTTTCAAAGCAGCCTCTTCCGCTTTTGGTGCCTGCCTTACGCCTACTTTTACTGCAAGAACAAAGAAGAGCATCATAATACCCATGAAGTAGAATGAAGGTTTGTATCCGAAGGTCTGGATGATCGCCCCGATTGAGACAGGTGCCAAGATCGCCGCAAAAGAATATGAGGAATTAAAAAGTCCCATTGCGAAACCCCTGAAATCCTCGGCTACCAGCTCGGAGGCTAGGGCTGAGCTTGCACCTGAAAATGCGCCCCAAACGAGGCCATATATTCCCATAGCCAATGCAGCCAAACCAAGCCCATCAACGATTAAGTTGGTGAGCATGAATAGGGAGCAAAGCAGGTAGCTCACGAGGACAACTTTCACACGGCCTACTTTGTCTGAAAGGATGCCGAACATAACCGTTGCTGGGACCTCGATCCAACTGGTAAAGCTTAGAAGTAAAGTGGCCAATGTGGCACCAAGCTTGACTTCATAAGAGTAGTACAAAGGGATGTAGACGTTCTTTGCGAAATCCAAAATGAAAAATACTATCGTGGCTAGGAAGAAAATAAAAAATGAACGGCCCAATCTGGATATCAGGAGGGGGAAACTCGATCCTCTATTTTTGGATTCCATATTCTTGCTACTTCTGAGGCTTTGGCTCCCAAGAGACAGAACAACCAAGAGGGAGGCAAGGTTCAAAAGGGCGCAGAAAATGAAGAGGAATGATCCTCCAAGGTTCTCTATTATCCAGCCGGTGAAGGCAACGGATAAAGCCCAACCGATGGACGCTGCAGACCAAAAAATGCCCATCGATCTTCCGCGAGTTCTCTGGGTTGAATGGTCTGCTAGAATCGCCATCGCAGCTGGAAAGGATGCCGAGCCAACGAAGCTCGTGACAGTATAGGACAGAGCAAATGCGATCGGATCCTTCACACCTGCGAGAATGAAGTAACCTATGAAGTTGCCAGCGCACCCTATCTTGACAAAGGCAAGCTTCGTGAGGATTCTATCTGAAAGGTAACCCCAAGCAACCTGACCAGCAAGGCTGGCTACAGCGACGAATGCAAGGATCGCGTTGATCGATCCTTCGCTCAAGCCCTCGTAAAACAAGTAAAGCGGAACCCCGGGATAGGAAAGACCGAGTGATGCCTGCGAGATCAAGCTATATGCAGCCATTATGGTCATAACCTTTGCATCTGACCCACCGTTGGCGATCTCTTTACGGATCATCCCGCCATTTCGAGAATCTCTCTCGTATTAGCTTTCCGCAATCTTGACCTATCCAATTGGAAATGCAACCTATAGCATTTGAGTTGGTTCGAAATCTATTTTGATAGTAATATCCATCTTACCAACTACATTATAGGGACATAGATGCAAAAGCTATATCCTAGGAGGCGCAGTTTAAAGAAAGACATGGATCGGCTTGGAAGGAGGCTTCTAATCGGAAAACCACCATGCAACTGGAAGTTCAAATACCAATTAATTATGTTCATCACAGGCACAATATATTTGTGCGCGGTTTTACATTCCATTGGAGCAGCCTCGTTAACAATCGGCTTCGATAAAAGGTTCAAGGCATTTGACAGCTCTCTTTCTGGGAAGTCGATAGCCAGCGCTTGGTCATTGCTGGATGGCATATCGTCTGGTATAACCATTACCGATGGCAAGGTTTGCTTAAGGCAGATCACAAGTTGGAACGTGTCCACTCGTCAGCCACAAACTGTAATGATGGACTGGTTGAGCTTTGACTCAAGCTCGGATGGCATCAATATAACATCTACTGGAACATATGTTCTGACAGCGAAGAATATTGCTACGTTGACTGTTCATGTTGTTGGTGCACAGGGGCAGGGCCTAAATGGAGCTTATGTTGAAATCAAGATATCCTCTGGCATTGATGTTTTCTCTGGAATATCGAATGAACAAGGATTTGTGAGCGTTGAAGTACCTTATGGCATGTATAGCATAAGGGTCGAGTACAAGGGATTTGAAAACATGGTCTCCGCCACAGTCAATTCGCCAGATGGGAGCATAAAGACCGTTGCGATGGACGTATTCGTAGAGGTGCTTGGAATTGCCATGTCCTTCGCGACATTTGTGCTCTGGATTGTCATTGCTGTGATGGTAGTGCTGGTTCTGGCCATCATGGTGCACGAATATCACATATATCGCCGGAAGAAAATGCCACAGCTGTTTGGCATTCCGAAGGTTAGAAGCTCGCATAGTTTCAGGGATCTTCAAAATCGCATGAGCTGATGCCCATATCTAAGATATTCATCTACCAAAAAACTATGAATGGGCCAAGGAAAAGCTTGTTAAAAATAACACCAGAGGAAAAATCTTAGGATTTCTGTAAAAGTCAACTACTATGTCGTTATATCTGAAACTTAATTTCAGAGTCCTCTACCCCTAATAGAAGAATGGGACTTCATCGGCTTTATGGTCAGAGCAGACTTCTTGATCGCATCCAATTAATAACTCGCTGTTGGAGCCATTTTTGAAATCCTTACTTAGGCAAGAATCTATCAGATCGATTCAGCAATCTTTCACTGAGGAGGGCCCCCCGGACCCCGCCCTCAAGGACTGTGCGCTGCAAATAGGTAGGGTTCCAAATATATTTAACGTTTGGCATGATAGTTAATACTACAAGATTTTATAAAAAGGGAAGAAATTGGACCAATTAGCTCTTAAGAGACAAACCAGAAAGGTCGACAAACAACTTTTAAGAGGAATCGAAAATATTGTAGATATAAACATAAAAATGTATAAGTTTAAAGATGCGAAGAAGGTAATTTTGCCGGAAAAGCCAGAAACAGGCTGCAAACAGCAAAACTTCAATCCAAGATTATATGGCTTGCAATAATAAACTCTTTGACGCTCGCCTAGGGAAGATCGGGCGCTGTGTGCGTCGCCAGGTTTGGGCAACCAAACTTGGATGGCAGCACGGGCTAAGTGTTGATGGTGGTTCCCCGTCGACCCCGCTCTCAGGGACTGGGCGCGAAACTTGAGAGGTTGGGGTTCATCGAGGAAAACGCCGTCGATGCAAGGCAGAGGGAAACAATCCTCGATCGGCGGTCGAATCGAATAGTCGAGGATTGGACAACCCATTCGCCCGATCCCAGAAGGCGGGCGTTCTTCATAATTTCAATTCTTGGCAGACCGTCTTCTAACTCATATTCTACCGCAATCAAGGTCCTCGATGAATTGGCGCAACTTCAAAGCTTCATTCTTTGCCTTTTCCTCTGTCTTTAAGGTATAGATTAAGACCATTCTGGGAATAACCCACTCAGCTGTCGGACAGAGGCCATCAGGATACGTGGCTTTGATTTTTCCGCAATGGAAAATGTGTGCCAACCTTTCCTTGATGACCGGGTGCCTGTATGCGGGCATCTGCGTGTAACCCACGCTAACGAAGGGGCAGGCTTTGTCAATAGCATCCCTGAATTTGGCAAGGCTGATGCCGTGACGCTCACCATCGAAAGTAGCGGCCCAGAAATGGTAAGAGGAAATACCATAGTCAGCCCTTTGGGGTTTGAGCCACTTGCATCGTGAAATGCTCTCATCGTAATGCCTAGCGTTCTTCCTTAGCCCTTCAATGAAATCTGGCAACCGGTCCAGTTGAGCAAGACCTACAGCAGCGGTCAACTCGTTCATACGATAGTTGTAATGTAGGCCGTAGGCTATGGAGTGGAAAGTCGGAGCACCAGCATGAAGGTCCAATTTTCTAGCAAGATCTGAATCGTTCGTTGTCGCCATCCCCCCATCACCCAACGACATCTGCTTGCTTGCTTGGAAACTGAAGGAACCGATGTCACCAATGCTACCCGTTAACCGACCCTTGTATGTGGCCAAGATGGCGTGTGCTGCATCTTCCACAACCAAAGCACCGTGCTTGTGGGCGATGGCCAATATCTGATCCATGTCGGCAGGGAGGCCC
>Ga0123519_10002974_pt1 | contig 28373 bp, 19 predicted proteins | sample YelNatPaOPRAMG02_FD_87396 | JGI IMG/M metagenome (GOLD analysis project Ga0123519, IMG submission 87396) | Hot spring microbial communities from Yellowstone National Park - Yellowstone National Park OP-RAMG-02 (version 2) | ecosystem: Environmental > Aquatic > Thermal springs > Hot (42-90C) ...
CTCCGCCAGGCGGTGAAGCAGCGCGGCGCGGTGCTGATCGTGGCCGACCCGCGGCGCATCCCGCTGGCCGAGATCGCCGCCATCCATCTGCGCCAGCGGCCGGGCAGCGATATCGCCCTGCTCAACTCGCTGGCCAGCGTCATCATCAGCGAAGGGCTCTACGATGAGGCGTTCGTGGCCGGCCGCACCGAGGGGTTCGACGACCTCAAGGCCAGGGTGGCGGGCTATACGCCCGAGGCCACCGAAGAGATCACCGGTGTGCCCGCAGCGGAGGTGCGGCGGGCGGCGCGGCTGATGGCCCAAGCCAAGCCTATGGCGCTCCTCTATGCCATGGGCATCACCCAGCACACCAGTGGCCACCAGGCGGTGATGGCCTGCGCCAACCTGCAGATGCTCCTGGGCAACATCGGCGTGCCGGGTGGGGGCGTCAACCCGCTGCGCGGCCAGAATAACGTGCAGGGCGCCTGCGACATGGGCGGCCTGCCCAACTACTACCCCGGCTATCAGAGCGTGGCCGTCGAGGCTGCGCAGGCCAAGTTCGAGGCAGCGTGGGGCGCCAGGCTGGGGCGCGACCCGGGCCTGACCGTGGTCGAGATGTTCAACGCGGCCGAGCAGGGCCGCGTGAAGGCCATGTACATCATGGGCGAGAACCCCATGCTCTCGGACCCGGATGTGAACCACGTGCGCCGCTGCCTGGAGAGCCTCGACTTTTTGGTCGTGCAGGATATCTTCCTGACCGAAACGGCCCAGCTCGCCGACGTCGTCTTGCCCGGCGCCTCCTTTGCGGAAAAGCTGGGCACCTTCACCAACACCGAGCGGCGGGTGCAGTTGGTGCGGCCGGCGGTGCTGCCACCCGGCGAAGCGAGGTCCGACTGGCAGATTATCTGCGACCTGGCACGGCGCATCCAGCCCGAGCCAACCCAGGCGCCCTACGGCGGGTGGGGCTATCGCTCGCCGGCGCAGGTGATGGAGGAAATCGCTGCGCTCACGCCCAGCTACGGCGGCATCCGCCACGAGCGGCTGGGCGGCCACGGCCTGCAGTGGCCGTGCCCGAGCGTCGATCACCCGGGGACGCCCATCCTGCACGTGGGCAAGTTCTCGCGCGGCCTGGGGCGCTTCGTGCCGGTCGACTGGCTGCCGCCGGCCGAGCAGCCCGATGCGGAGTACCCGCTGGTGCTGACTACGGGGCGGGTGCTGTACCACTACCACACGGGCTCCATGACGCGGCGGGTGGAGGGGTTGAACCGGCTCTACCCGGAGGGCCGGGTCGAGGTGCACCCCGAGGATGCACGCCGGCTCGGCTTTGCCGATGGCGCCCTGGTGCGCGTGAGCTCGCGGCGGGGCAGCGTGGTGGCCAAGGCCGAGGTGACGGAGCGCACCCAGCCCGGGTTGGTCTTTATGACCTTCCACTTTGCGGAGGCAGCCGCCAACCTGCTGACCATCGCCGCGCTGGACCCGGTGGCCAAGATCCCAGAGTTCAAGGTGTGCGCGGTAAAGATCGAGCCGGTGGGGGAGCAGGGTGGATACGGGATGCGTGATACGTAGGGAGTGCCGCGCATTGCGCATCGCGTGCGGCCACCGGCGCATCCGTAGGGATGCAGGAGGGGGAGTATGGCGAAGGGGGGCGCTCTCTCCACACGCCTCGACGCACTCCTACCAGCCGAGATGGCCGACCGGTGCGAACGCATCGGGGCCAGGAAGGCGAGCCTCGACACCGCCACGACGCTAGTGCAGGCCTTTCAGGCAGGCGCCTTTGTCGCTCTGGGCGCCTGCCTGATGACCGTGGTGCTCGCCGCCTCGCGCGCCCTGCCGTATGGGGTTGGGCGGCTGGCGGGCGGGCTGGCGCTCTGCACAGGGCTGATCCCCATCGTCATGCTCGGCGCCGAGCTGTTCGTCGGCGACAACCTGGTGGTGATGGCCTTTGTGGGCCGCAAGATCAGGCCGGCACGCCTCCTCCGGCACTGGGGCATCGTCTACGGCGGGAACCTGCTCGGGGCTGCCAGTGTGGCGCTGCTGGCTCTGTGGGGGCTGCATATAAAGGAGGTAGATGGCAGCCTGATCGCTACCGTCCTCACGATAGCTGCCGACAAGTGCGCCTTGCAGCCACTGCAGGCCGTGGCACTGGGGCTCATGGGCAGCGTGCTCGTGTGCCTGGCCACATGGCTCTGCTTTAGCTCGCACTCGCCTGCCGAGAAGGTCCTTCTCATCGTTTTCCCCGTCAGCGCCCTCGCCGCCAGCGGCTTTGAGCATGTCATCGCCAACATGTACTTTGTGCCGTTGGGGCTCCTGATCATGGCCAGCGACCCAGGCACCGTCACTACGTTGGCCCAGGCAGGGCTGCAGATCCATGTGGCCGACCTGACGCTGGGGAGCTTTATGCTGCGCAACCTGCTCCCGGTGACTCTGGGCAATCTCCTGGGCGGCGGCGGGCTTGTCGGGCTCACCTACTGGCTCCTGTACCTGCGGCGCGGCAGGGCTGCGGCCAGGTAACGCGACACCGCAGAGGCGCGCAGGCGCCAGGACGATACAAGCTTCCTGGGATAGCTGACTCGGCCAACGCGCTGCTGCAGCGAGCCTTGGGCGACTCGTCAAGATTCCTGGCGCCTCCTTCGCGCCTTGGCGCCTGCTCTCAAAAACGCGAGCCTCCTTCACCGCAGAGACGCAGAGGGCGCAGAGAATGCCCTGTTCCCCTCTGCGTTCTCCGTCTCTGCGGTGCAGTTTTCCTTTGCGGTGAGTCGATCCTACTCCGTCTTGAACAGCTTGCCGCGATTGCGTCTCTCTGGCTGCAGGAGGAAGGAGAGGTCGCGCTCGCGGCCTGAATCCTGGCCGGTCGCGAACCACTCCTGCCAGCGGCTGGGGGCGTCGGGGTCCTCGGCACCGTGGGGGGTGATGCGGCGGCGCACGCGGCAGAGGAGCGGTGTGTTCACCGCTGCGCCGGCGATGATGGCCTGGCCCTTGGAGAGGGCGGGCAGCTCGGCCAGGAGGTCGCGCCCCACGCTCTCCACGCTCTCGGCCACCCGTGCCTGGTCCATGGGGTTGACGATGCGCAGGATGAACTGGGTCATGCACTGCGAGAGCACGTCGGCGTCGAGCCGGCCGGGGCGCTGGCTGATGAGGCCGACCGCCACGCCGAACTTGCGCCCCTCGGAGAGGATCGTTTTGAGGATCTGCGAGGTGATGACGTCGGCCGAGGCGGGGGCAAAGTTGTGCGCCTCTTCGATGAGCACAAAGGCCGGGTAGGGGAGATAGCTCTCATCCCCCACTGCGGCTTTGCCCTTCTCCGTATCCATGCGCGCCTGCAGGAGCCGCCGCAAGAGGGTGGCCACCACCACCTGCTGCTCGCGGGCATCCACCTCGTTGAGTTGCAGGACGGTGCAGCGCCCCGGCCGGAAGAGGTCGGCCAGCGGCAGGCTCTCATAGTCGTGAAAGATGTGCGACTGCTCGAAGAGCTGGTTCACGCGCCAAAGCAGCGCGCCGACGGTGCTATCCTCATCCTGCTCGCTGTCGACCGCCATGTCGTCGAGCTCTTCGTCGGCACGGGGGTCGGTGACCGGCCTGCCCGAGCCGGCGCGCAGGGCCACCTTGAACTGGCCGCGCGTCCACTTTTGACCGAACCGGTGCTGCACCGCCCGGTACGCCTGGCCGAGGCGGTAGTGCATCTTTTCCGTGAGGTTGGGCAGCAGGTAACGCAGGTCGGCCAGGGTGAGGGAGGAGACGCGGACCTTGACGTCGCCGGGGCGGATGATGTGCACCTCGGGCCGGTAGCCGTCGCCGGCGCGCAGCTCGGGCGCGGCCTGCATCTCGACGAGCGTGTCATACTCGGCGTGGGGGTCGATGACGAGCACGGCGGCGCGGTTGTGGGGCGCCATGAGCTCCTCCACGAGCACCCCGGCCAGGTAGCTCTTGCCGGCGCCGGTGGAGGCGATGATGGCCAGGTGGGTGCTGGTGATGGCGCGCGCGTCGACGACCACCGGCACTGCGCCGGCCGGCCGGCTGAGCAGCGTGCCGACGTGGGCCGAACCGACCTCGCCCTGCCGGAGCCGGTTGAGCACCTGGGCCAGCATCTCGTCGCCGGCAATGTAGATGGGGCAGCCCGGCCGCGGCGGCAGGCGGGGGTTGACGAAATCGTGCAGCGATGCATCGTAGTAGCCCAGGGTGGTGACGGCGACCTCGAATAGCTCGGGCTGCTCCTCGACGTAGCCGACCATGCCGGCCACCGCCTCAGGGGGCACCGCCGGGTCGGCCAGGAAGGCGTCGGGGTAGAGGCGGACGGGGCGGCGACCCCCGACGCGCCCCAAGACGGGCCGCACCTGGCCGTCGACCGCGGCCTCATAGTAGACGAACTCGCCGGCCTTGACGGCCTCATCGCGGTCGGGGGTGATGAAGGTGAACTCGTGGGCCGCTTCGCCCGGGCCTTTGGTCGTGCCAATCGGTTGGGCCATGCTGCTTCTCCTCCCCCTTCGTAGTGACGGCTTTCGCCGTCTACGCCAGTGGCTCCACCCCGGCTCGCCAGGCCAGGCCGGTTCTGAGCACGCGGAGCTGCGGGCGGGCGGCGGGGCAGAGCGCCTCCAACTGCTCGATGGTGCGCAGGAGGAGCTGGCGGGCCAGTGGGCTGCCGTGGGCCAGGAGCAGCGGGGCGTAGCCCAGGCGCACGCCACCCCTCCCATCGGCATGGAAGGCCAGCACCTCCGTTGCCGAGAGGCTCTCCACAGGCGTGTCGACGCGCACGGCGAGGGGCGGGACGCCGTGCTCGATGGCCCCATCGGTCGCCCAGGTGCCGATGGCGACGATGCCCACCAGAGTGACCTTCTCGTTCAGGTAATCGGGCGAAAAGACCGCCAGGTCGCTCGCCGGCGAGAGCCGCGGTCCCAGGGTTCCGAAATCGGGGTTCATCAGCACCGTATCGTAGACGATGCCGATGACGCCCGGGCTTTCGGCAGCGGCCAGGCGCACAAAGCGGCCAAAGGCGTACTCGCGGGGGTCAGGCACCTGCTCCACCTCGCCAGGCTGGTAGACCTGGCAGAGGTAGTCGATGTGGCTGGAGGAACGGGCGATCTTGCCAATCTGCATGCGATGACCTCCCCGCTGCTAGTCGATACCTCAACGCCTCGCTGCATTCGTGGGGCTCCTGCTCACGGGTACCGTCCGGCTACAACGCTTCGCGCGGAGCCGGAACGGAGCCTCTAGGGGTGTGGTGGGTCTGCTGCGGCGCGGGCCGCCCGCGGGCGGCCCGCGCCGCAGCAGACCCACCACACCCCCGAAAAGGCGGTAGCCGGGGGGCTGCGGAGCCCCGACCCCGGCACCCACCCGGACGGGCTGCACCGGCAACGCCGCAGCGCTCGATCGTTCACGGCTGGCCCTATCGTCTGCCGAGCTTGCTGCCTGCTTTGCGGCTGAAGCGCAGCGGCAACCCTTCGCGCGCGGCGAAGCGCTGGAAGGCGGCGAAAAAGCGCTCGCGGTCCTGCATGGTGATGACGGCCACGGCGTCGGCCGTCTCGACGGCGTAGGGGTAGCCGTTGCCGATGACGCACTCGGCGCGCACGATGTCGATCACCCGGTCGAGCTGGCCTTCATCGACCAGCCAACGCGGGAACTCGAGGCGCGCCGGCGGGTTGGCGGCCGTTGTCTTCAGGTAGACAAAGCCGACCTGGCTGTAGTAGTTGCCGCCGGGCGCCTTGAGGGGCGCATTGCGTGCGCAGAGCCAGGCCGGCGTACGGCTGCCCCACTGGGGCATGAGCGGCCGCAGGAAGGCGCCGTCGGCCACCATGCCCAGCCGTTCGCCGCTCAGGCTGTCGAGCATCGTCGCCAGGTCGGCGGCATAGCTCGTATCGACATAGCCGATGAGCGGCACGTGGCACTCGGCCGAGACGGCGAGCAGCTCGGTGACCGCCTGCACGTAGCGCGCCTGGTGCTCGGGCAACATGTGCTGGGCGAAGGAGACGACGAGCGACCCGTCGAAGAAACAGACCGGCGCCGGCTGTCGACCCTTGGCGCCGCGCATATAGTCGATCAGGCGCCTGCACTCGCCCTGGAAGCGGCGCCAGTTCACCGCTTCGCTCCGGTAGCCGGGCTCGTCGCCATCGCCGATGTCGTCGCCCAACTCGGCCGACGAGAGCACCTCGAACGAGACGTCCTTGACGTAACGCCCGTCAGGCCGGTGGAGGTTCTCGAACCAGCCGATCTGCACCGCCCCGACCGGCGGGTAGAACTCGCGCGAGGGCAGGATCTGCGAGCCATCCACGGCAAAGGTCGGCACGCCTACGAGCGTCCTCCGCGCCCAGGCGCGGGCCTGCTCGTGGTTCTGCCAGCGCTCGGGGAACTCGATCGCCGCGCCGGTCTGCCGGCTGTGCTCGGCGGTAGGCCGGGCGCCGGGCCAATCGAAGCCGGCGAGGCGGGCGTCGATCTCCTCCCCGGTCAGGCGCGCGGCAGCCAGCCAGCGCTGCCCGTAGGCGTGGAGGAGCGCATCCGAGTCGTGGGCATGGCGGCCGAAGAGGTCCTTCTTGGCGGCCAGAGCGGTGGCCACGCGCTGCAGGTCGAGCATCAGGGCACCACCCGGCTGGCGCCATCCTCTTTGGCGATGCGCACAATGTGGTCGGTGGCTCGCTCGAAGGTATCGTCGTGGCTGACGACGAAGAGCTGCGCAAAGCCGCCGACGGCCAGGATCTGCTCGGCCAGGTTGTCGCGCCTCGTCTCATCGAGGTTGGAGGTGGGCTCGTCGAAGAAGGCGATGCGGATGCCGGAGACCTCCCTGAGCAGCGCCAGGCGAACGGCCAGGGCGGCCGCCATCTGCTCGCCGCCGGAGAGCTGTTGGTAGGTGCGCCGGAAGCTCTTGTGCTCCAGCGACACTTCATAGTCCTCGCTCCAATGCAGGCGGCTGGTCTGATCGCCGGTGATATCGCTGTAGAGGCGGGCTGCCTCGTGGGAGATGGTCTCGACCAGGGCGCGGGTGACCTGTGGGCCGGCGTCCTTGAGGATGCGGCGCAGATAGTCGAGCAGGTGCGCCAGTTCGCGCCAGGTGCCCAGCTCCTCCTCAGCCTCCTGCAGGCGTGTCACGACCTGGCGCAGGTGCGCAATTCGGGCCTGGGCCTCTTGCAGTTGGGTGGTCTGAATCTCAAGGGTGGCAGCTAGGCGGCTCTGGGCTTCGCCGGCGCGCTGGCAGGCGCTGGCCACGCGGGCGTACTCGTCTTGGTCAAAGGCGGATGAGGCCTCGGCGAGTTGCTGGGCCAGGCGGCTGCGTTCCTCCCTGGCCTGTGCCAGGTCAGCCTGTACCCGGTCGCGCAGGGCCAGCCGTTCGGACCAGGCGCGAGCCTCGCGCTCGTGCTGCAGGTAGCGGTGGTGTGCGGACTCGTGTTGGGCCAATGCATCCTGCACGGCAGCCAGCTCACCGTCGAGGCCGGCATAGGTGGCCAGCCTGGCCTGCAGTTCGAGCAGGCGTGTTTCCCAGACCCTGGCGTGGGCGCGCTCCTCTTCCACGCGACGGGCCAGGGCTGCCTGGTCGCGAGCAGCGTCCATGGCGCGCTGGTAGATGCGGCGCGGGTCGTTGAGGGCGGCGAGCTGGGCCTGGAGTGCGGTCACCTGAGGCTGCGCATCGGCCAGGGAAGCGCTCTCCCGCTCAGCCGCGCGCACCAAATCGCGCTGGGCAGTGCACTCGGCCTGCAATGCGTCGCGCTCTGCCGGGCGGGGCAGGCGGGTCAGGCGCTTCTCCAGGGCCTGCAGGCTGCTGGCGATGGCCTGCCGCTCGGCCTCTGCCTCGGCCTGGCGGGCGGCCAGCTCGCCCAGTTGCTCGCGGTAGAGGGCGGCCTGCCGCGCGTTGCGCGCGACGAGCTCGCTGCGCCGCGCCTCGCTCAGTTCGCCCTCGCAGACCGGGCACTGAGCCGACGCCACCCGCGCCAGGGCGTCGCTCTGCTCCTCCAAATGGTCGAGCGCCGCCTGGCACTGCGCCTGGGCGGTGCGCAGCCCTTCCAGGCCTGTCGCCAATGCCTCGAGGCGCTGGCGCTGGGCGCCCCGCTCCGCCTCGAGGAGGGCCGCCTCCTCCAGCCCAGAGACGACCTTCTGCAGGCGCGCCTCCAGGTCGGCCAGACGGGCGCGCTCGCGGGCGAGGATAGCGGTGGCCGCTTCCCAACGGCGTGCCCGGTCGGCTGCATCCTGCAGAGCGGCCTCGAGCCGCGCCTGCTCCTCGACCTTGGGGCGCAGTTGCGCCGCCTCTTCGGCTGCGGCCTCGGCCCGGGCCAAATCGTGCTCAGCTCGCTGCAGGCGTTCGTTGGCCAACCCACCCTGAAGCCTGGCGTCGGCCAGCGTCTGCTGCAAGTGGGCGCGCTCATCGCTGCGGGCCTGCAAGGCGCGCAGCGCCTCCTGAGCAGCCAGGTAGGCCCGGTGAGCGCCCTCGCACTCGGCCAGAGTGCGCCGGGCAGCCTCGGCGGCCTCGACCGCGCGGCAGGCCTCCTGCTCCCGGGCGCTGAGGCCCGCGATGCGCTCATCGAGGCGGCTGACCTGAGCTGCCAGCTCCTGCAGGCGGTTGCGGGCGATCTCCAGCTCCTGCTTCCTGGCACTCAGGGCTGCCAACTCGGCCTCGAGCTCGGCCATCTGAGACCGGCAGCGGGCCAATTGCTCTGCCAGGAGGGCCGCCCGGTCCTCCAGGTCAGGCAGATCGCGCGCCTCGGCCTGCAGGCCGGCGATCAGGGTCTGGGCTGCGTGCGCCCGTTCATCGAGGGCGCGCCTGGCGTCGAGGAGGTTGTTGAAGGCCTCGCCATACTCTTCGACGCGCAACAGCGGGTCGAAGACGCCTTTGCGCACCCGCGGCGCTTCCAGGAAAGCAGCGGTGAGCAAGCCCTGGGGCACGCCCACTGCATCGTGGAAGAGGGCCGGGAGGTCGACGGTCTCGTCGACGCCGAACTGCTCGCGCAGCCAGGCGAGGACGTCTTTGCTCCCTTCGGCGATCTTGCCGCCCAACTCTGGGTCGTAGACGTAGTACTGGTTCGCTCCCCCACAGCGGCGGACCACCTGGTACTCGCGCTCGTCATTGGCGGTGAGGGTGACGGTGATGCTGGCCGTCTTTTCCCCCTCGCGCACCAGGTTGGAGATAGGCCGGCAAGGGACGTGGTCGAAGAGGGCGTAGCCCAGCGCCTCGAGGACCGTGCTTTTGCCCGCGCCATTGGGCCCGCAGATGGCGTTGGTGCCACCGCCAAAGATGATCCTTTCGCGCTCGTACGACTTGACGTGCTCCAGCTCGAGGCTGCGGATTTCCATGGGCTAGCGTTCCTGCGCGGCCAGGGCGCCGCGCCGCTCGCGCAGGTAGTCGACGACCGCATCGGGGGGGGAGCCATCGAGGGCCATGCGCTTGAGTTCGAGCGCTACCTCGGCCCACTGGCCGGCCGCACCGCGAAAGCGCTCATCGCGCTCGATCAGCTCGCAGAGCACCTGGTGCTCGAGCTCGGCCCGTGTGGCACACTGACGGAGGCGAACTTCGAACTCGGGCGGCGTGGCCATGTTCTGCACTCGCGCCAGCAGGGGTTGGAGACTCTCTTTGACGATCGTTTCGACTTGGCCGAGATCCAGTTCGAGCCGGTCGAATGAGAGGGAACCCTCCAGAGTCAGCTCTACGACCGCGGGCTCCTTGCCCTGCGGGCTGTGGCGTGCCTCGGCCGCGGCCTGAACCTTGGCGCGCACAGCATCGTACACGGCCTGTGGATGGGGGCACGCCGTCACCGATACTCGCAGGCGGATGAAACGCCGGCGCGGCGTGGGGATGAGCTGCGCCCGGTGGGCCATGGGGCTGCGGGCGGCCAGGTCCACGATGTAGAAACCGCGGTCGGTCCACTCGGCCTCGTCCATGGCCCAGGTCTCGAGGGAGCCAGGGTTGTAGACCCAGCCGTCCAGCTCGTAGGGCTTGTGGATGTGGCCGAGGGCCAGGTAGTTGATCCAGGGGCGCAGCAGCTCGATGGCCCGGCGCGAGGCTACGCCGGAACAGCGGGGGAGGATGCCCTCGACCCCGGCGTGCATGAGCAGAATGGAGTACGCCGGGGGAGGGCCCTCCTGCTCGGCCAGGCTCTGGGCCAGGAGCTCCAGCACGCGGTCGGTGGATGCGCCATAGTACTTGAGGCCGTAGACACGCACGCCGCCCTGCAGGTCGACGTAGGCGCCGCCGCGCTCAGGCGAGTAGGGATCGAGGCGCAGGCGGCCATCCTCCAGGGAGGGGTTGAGCAGGGTGATCAGGCCGATGGCATCGAGGAACTCGAGCCAGGAGTACTGGTCGCGGTAGTGGGCGCGCTCGTGGTTGCCCTCCACCGCGATCACGGGAATCTGTGCACCGCGCAGTTTCTCCAGCCCCTCAACAGCCTGGCGCATCGCCAGGGGGTCCACTGTGCGTTTCTCGAAGAGGTCGCCTGCCAGGAGGACGGCGCCGGCGCCGCGCTCGCACGCCTGGTCGACGGCATGCAAGAAGGCGTGGCCAAAGTCGTCAAAGCGTGCTCGGCAGTTGTATTGCTGATATCCCAGGTGGATATCGGCCATGTGCAGGAAGCGCACGGGTCTCCTCCGTGGTGATCGATCGCCAGGCGGCAACCGGGCGGGCAGGCCCAGGCGATGTAGCGGCCCGTATTATACAACTAGCTCTGCCCAGGCGGCAAGGCTGGCAGCACCGTTGGGGAGCGCCGCCTGTTCGGCAGCACACGTTCCCGGCGAGACGCCGGCGCTCCACAAGGTTGGGGATTCTCGCCCTGGCGCGGCACGCTTGTTGCTGCGCTCACTGGGAGCCAACCCTTGTGCTGGAGCGTAGCATGCAGAGTGGCTGCCTGCCCGGGTACCTGGTGCGCTCGGCCGACGACCTCGAGCGTTATCTCGTGGAGCAGCGCTCCCCCGCGCTGGCGGCGCTGGGCCTGCCGGAGAGTTTCGTTGTGCCCTGCCATGGGGTGTCGGCCGCCAACCTTCCCGCGACCCTGGCCGAGACCCTGGGCGCCAAATTGCCCGGCGCGGCGGGGCCCTTGCCCGACGACCTCTGGCTGGACCTGGCCGATGGTGTGCAGCGCGTGGTCTGGGTCATCGTCGATGCGGCGGGCTGGCTGCACACGCGCGAGCTGTTCGACGAGGAGCCCGGCCTGAGCTTGGCCCGTTTGGCGCGCGATGGGCGCTTTGTGCCGGTCACATCGGTCTTTCCAAGCACCACCACCTCGGCCCTGACGACTCTGTGGACGGGCTATGAGCCAGCCCAACATGGGCTGGTGGGGCACATGATGTATCTGCGCGAGCATGGCGCGGTGGTCGACATGCTGACCTTCAGCCCCGCGGGTGAGAGGCAGCGCGATCAGATGCTGGGGCGCGGCCTGGTGCCCGAAGAGTTCTCGCCCGTGCCGGGGCTGGCTGAGGTGCTTACGGGGCAGGGCGTGACCGTGCGGGCCCTGATCAACCGCGACCTGGCAGTGACCGGCTTTTCGCGCATCTCGTACCGCGGCGTGACGGAGATGGCCCGCTTTGTGACGCCGGCCGACATGTGCGCCCGGCTGCGCCCCATGCTGGCCGACCACCTGGCGGAGCGCCTGCTGCTGGTAGCCTACCTGCACGAGGTGGACAATGTTGGCCACCTCGACGGACCCGGCGGCACGATGTGGCGCGCCCAGATGCGCAGCCTGGCGTACTCGCTGGAGCGCGAGTTCCTTGCCGAGCTCACGGCGGAGGAGCGGCGCGGGACTCTGTTCGTATTGGCGAGCGACCATGGCCAGCTCCCCGAGCCGGGGGTTTCGATCAACGTCATGGACCATCCGGAGCTGTGTGGTCACCTGCTCTTGCCCATCACCGGCAGCCTGCGTGCAGCCTACCTCTATGCGCGCCAGGGCCAGTCGGAGGCGGTGGAGGAGTACCTCAGCGATCATCTCTCTGAGCAGTTCGTGACCATCCACTCTGACGCGGCGCTGGCAGCCGGCCTGTTCGGCGCCGGCCACGCCGACCGCGAGGCGGCCAGCCGTGTGGGCGACCTGTTGGTCATCGGCCGCGACCACTACCTCTTGGACCGGCGCAAACGCGAGCACCCGCCGATGGGCATGCATGGCGGCCTGTCGCGGTGGGAGATGTTGTCGCCCTTCCTCATTGCCCGGCTCGATTAATCGGGCAGCTCGGCGCGCGCCAGGAGGTCACGGGCCAGGGCGACAATCCCCGCTCGCGGCAGCAAGGTGCGCTCCTCCTGCCAGCGCAGCTTGGCCTCGACGACATCGGCCCTGAGGTTGCGCGGGCTGACGGTGAGGCGCAGGGGGATGCCGATGAGGTCCGCATCGTTGAATTTGACCCCGGCCGACTCCTCGCGGTCGTCGTAGAGCACCTCCAGCCCCGCCTCCTGCAGCTCACTGTAGAGGGCGTCGGCAGCCTTGGGCACACTCGGGTCATCGAGCCCGAGGCTCACCAGGTGCACCTGGTAGGGGGCTACCGATGGGGGCCAGATGATGCCCTTGTCGTCGTGATGCTCCTCGACGATCGCTGCCATCAGCCGGCCGGCGCCGATGCCGTAGGAGCCCATAAAGATGGGGCGCGGCTCGCCCTTCTGGTCGAGGAAGGTGGCGCCAACGGCCGCCGAGTAGCGGGTGCCCAGCTTGAAGAGGTGGCCTAGCTCGATGCCGCGCGCCTCGCGCAGCAGGCTCTCGCAGCGGGGGCAGCGCAGCCCCTCCTGGGCCAGGGCGATATCGGCCTCGATGTCGGCTTGAAAGTCGCGCGGGTAGTTGACGTTGAGATAGTGGTACCCCGGGCGGTTGGCCCCGGCCACAAAGTTGGTGCCGGCGCGCAGCGAGTCGTCGGCGACCACGCGCACGCCACGCAAGCCCACCGGCGAGGCATAGCCGGCGACGATGCCCTTCTCCCGCAGTTCCTCCTCAGTGGCCGGGCGCAACAGCACCCCGCCGAGCACGTTGGAGAGCTTGACCTCGTTCACCGTCAGGTCGCCACGGATGACGGCAAAGATCAACTCGCCTTCGGAGGTGGTGAAAAAGACTGCTTTGATCGTCTGGCTGGTGGGCACGCCGAGGAAGGCGGCCACGCCTTCGATGGTGGTCGCTTCGGGGGTGGGCACGGCCTGCATCTCGCGCGGCTCCTCGCGCAGCGCCTCGCCTTTGCGGAACTCGGCGCGCTCGATGTTGGCGCCGTAGGCGCAGCCGCTGCAGATGATGAGCGTGTCTTCGCCGACGTTGGTGATGGCCATGAACTCGTGCGAGAGGGCACCCCCCATCATGCCGGTGTCGGCCTCGACTGCCACGTGGTCGAGGTGGCAGCGCTCGAAGATGCGCACGTAGGCCTCGTACATGTGGGGGTAGAACTCGTCGAGGCTGGCCTGGTTGGGGTGGCAGCTATAGGCATCCTTCATGACAAACTCGCGCACGCGGATGAGGCCACCGCGGGGGCGCGGCTCGTCGCGGAACTTGGTCTGAATGTGGTAGACCATGAAGGGCAACTGGCGGTACGAAAAGACCTCCGACTTGAGCAGGTCGGCGATGACCTCCTCGTGGGTCATGGCGATGACCAGGTCGTGGCCCCAGCGGTCGCGAAAGCGGGCCAGGGCCGGGCCCGGGGTGGGGGCCTGCCAGCGCCCGGTGGCCTGCCAGACCTCTGCCGGGTGCACCACGGGCATCAGCATCTCCTGCCCGCCGATGCGGTCCATCTCCTGGCGCATGATGGCCTCGATCTTGGCCAGGACGCGCCAGCCCAGCGGCAGGTAGGAGTAGATGCCTGCCGCCAGTTGGCGGATCATCGCCGCGCGCAGCAGCAGTTGGTGGCTGATCAACTCAGCCTCTGTTGGCACCTCGCGCAGCGTGCGGCCGAAGAGCTGGGTGAGACGCATGGCCCGCACCTCCCTCGACAGCGGCCACCCCCGGAGACCCCGTACGGCCGCTACTGTTGGCATCGGAGTATAGGCCATCGCCCGCGGAAGGGCAAGCGAGGCCCGGAGCTGAAAGGCAACTGGCCGGTGCGGGATGTCTTGGCTGACGCTCCGGGCTGAGAAGGGCCGTCGCCCGGAGGCCCGGAGCTGAAAGCCAACTGGCTGTTGCGGGATGTGTTGGCTGACGCTCCGGGCTGAGAAGGGTTGTTGCCCGGAGGCCCGGAGGGTAGGCGCGGCATGTTGCCGCGGAGCTAGAGGACTCTCCGCAGTGCCTCTACGAGCAGCCGGTGTTCCACGGCGTGGATGCGCGCCTCGAGCGACGCCAGGGTCTCACCGGCGCGGATGGGCACCTCCTCCTGCAGGACGACCGGCCCCGCGTCGACCCCTGCGTCGGGCACGCGGTGCACCATCACGCCGGTGCGGTCGATCTCGCCGCGCTGCGCTGCCGCGTAGGCACGGGCGATGGCGCCGGTTCCGGGGAACTGGCCGGGCAGCGCCGGGTGCAGGTTGAGCACCTGGCGGCCAAAGCGGGCGAAGAACGCCTCGCTGAGGAGGTGCATCCAGCCGGCCAGCACCGCCCATTGGATGGCAAAGGCCTGCAGGATACCGGCCAGGTCGGAGTCATAATCGGTGCGAGGCCGGCCTGCCTGCCGGTAGGGGGCCAGGGGAAAGTACACCACCGGCACGCCCGCGCGGATCGCACGGTCGATGCCCAAGGCCTCGCGGCGGTTGGCGACCACCAGCGCCACCTCGACGCCGGGAAGCGCTCCGCCCGCCGCCGCATCGAGGATGGCCTGCAGGTTCGAGCCGTGCCCCGAGATAAGGACGGCGATGCGTGTCATGACCACTCCTCCTGGGAGAGCAGTGCCACCCGCTCGCCGCTGCCGCTCCACGGCACCACTTCGCCGATGGCCCGCGCGCCGGCCAGCGCCTCGACGGCACGGCCGGCTTGCACCGATGGGACGACCAACACCAGGCCGATGCCCATGTTGAAGACACGGAACATCTCGCGCCCGTCGATGCCGCCCAGCCTTCGGATGAGGGCAAAGACCGGAGGTACCTCCCAGGCGCCGGCCTGCAGGCGCACGCCCATGCCCGCCGGGAGCACGCGGGGGATGTTCTCCAAGAATCCGCCGCCGGTGATGTGGGCCATGGCCTTGACCTCCACGCCGGCCGCCCACAGCGCCTCGATGGCGGACAGGTACGAGCGGTGTGGTTCGAGCAGCACCTCACCCAGCGGCTGGCCCAGCTCGGGGAAGACCGTCTCCCAGGGCACGTTGGCAAAGACCTGCCGCGCCAGGGAGTAGCCGTTGGTGTGCAGGCCGCTGGAGGGGAGGCCCAACACCACATCGCCCGCTTCCACCGTAGAGCCGTCGATGATGCGCCGTCGATCGACCCAGCCGACGATGGTGCCGACCAGGTCGATCTCTCCGGGTGCATAGACGCCGGGCATCTCGGCCGTCTCGCCGCCCAGGAGGGCGCAGCCCGCTTCGCAGCAGGCGCGGGCGCAGCCCGCCACGATGCGCGCCACGGCTTCCGGGTCGAGCCTGGCCATGGCGACATAATCCAGGAAAAAGAGCGGCCGCGCCCCCTGCACCAGGATGTCGTTGATGCAGTGGTTGACGATATCCTGGCCCAGCCCCTCCAGGCGCCCCAAGGCCACAGCGATGTGCGTCTTGGTGCCCACGCCGTCGGTCGAGGCGACGAGCACCGGCTGACCGACTTCTCGCAGGCGGGCCGCGTCGTAGAGCCCGCCAAAGGCGCCGATGCCGGCCAGCACCTCTGGCCCGTAGGTCGAGCGCACGGCCGCCCGCATGAGCTCCACCGCCCGGTTGCCGGCGTCGATGTCGACACCAGCACGACGATACGCAGTGGTCATCTCTCACTCTCCTGGGAGGAACTGAAGGAACTGGGGGAACTGCGGAACTGAGAGGGCAACGAAGGGCGCCCCTCAGCTCCTTCAGTTCCTCCGCAACGCGCTGGCCCCGATGTCCCGGCGGTAGTGCATGCCCTCGAAGCGCACGCACGCGGCTGCCTGGTAGGCGCGCTCGGCGGCCTGGGCCAGGGTGTCGCCCAACGCGGTGATGCCGAGGACGCGCCCGCCGGCGGTCACAACCCGATCGCCCTGCCGCGCCGTTCCGGCATGGAAGACCAGCGCCTCGGGCACGAGCGCCGCTTCGGCGAGTCCGTGGATGGGCAGGCCTGTACGGTAGGCGCCCGGGTAGCCGCCGGAGGCTACGACGACGCACAGGCAGTGCCGGGGGCGCCAGCGCAGAGGCACCTGGTGGAGCGTGCCGTTGAGGCAGGCCTCGAGCACCGGCACCAGGTCGCTCTCCAGGAGGGGCAGGATGGCCTGCGCCTCAGGGTCGCCCAGGCGTACGTTGAACTCGAGCACCTGGGGGCCACGCTCGGTGAGCATGAGGCCGGCGTAGAGCACGCCGCGGAACACAATCCCCTCGCCGCGCAGCGCCTCGACCGTGGGCTGCAGGATGCTGGCCGTGATCTCATCGAGCAGAGCCGGGCCAACGAGCGGGGCCGGTGCGTAGCTCCCCATGCCGCCGGTGTTGGGGCCGAGGCCGCCATCGAGCAGGGCCTTGTGGTCCTGCGCCACCACCATCGGCCGCACCGTGTGCCCGTCGCTGAAGGCCAGCACGCTCGCCTCCGGGCCGCTCAGGCACTCCTCCACGACCACCTGCGCGCCAGCGGCGCCGAACTCGCGCGCCACCATCGCCCGCTGCAGGGCGACCTCGGCCTGGGCAGGGGTCTGGCAGATAGTCACTCCTTTGCCCGCGGCCAGTCCACTCGCCTTCACTACCAGCGGGTAGGGTGCCCGGCGCGTGTGGGCGAGCGCCTCATCGCAGGCCGAGAAGGTGTGGTAGCGGGCAGTAGGGATGCCGTGGCGCGCCATGAGCTCTTTGGCGAAGGCCTTGCTGGCTTCGAGCTGCGCTGCCCGCGCCGAGGGCCCAAAGATGGCCAGGCCCTCGGCCTCGAAGCGGTCGACGAGGCCGGCAGCCAGGGGGGCCTCGGGGCCGACGACCGTCAGGTCCACGCGGTGCCGGCGCGCGGCGGCTACCAGCCCTTCGATGTCATCCGCCGCGATCGGCAGGTTCTCGGCCACCTGGGCCGTACCTGCGTTGCCCGGCGCCACGTAGATTCTGTTGACCTGTGGCGACTGGGCCAGCTTCCAGGCCAGGGCGTGCTCGCGCCCGCCCGAGCCGATGACGAGGATGTTCATCGGTCGTCTCCGTTCACGCCCTAGATGCCCAGCGCCCGGCCGAACGCCTCCTTGCGCTCCTCCGGTGGGCAACGGACGGGGTAGTTGCCGGTGAAGCAGGCCAGGCAAAAGCCGGCTGCAGGCCTCTCCACCCCGGCCAGCAGGCCCTCCAGCGACAGGTAACCGAGGCTGTCGACGCCCAGGTGCTGCCCGATCTCCTCCGGGGTAAGCCTGTGGGCGATGAGTTCTTCATGGCTGGCCATGTCGACGCCCATCATGCAGGGGTAGCGGATGGGCGGGGAGGAGACGCGCATGTGGATCTCGCGGGCGCCGGCGCGGCGCAGCATGGCGACAATGGGGGCGCTGGTGTTGCCGCGCACGATCGAGTCGTCGACCAGAACCACCCGGCGGCCGTTCAGGTTGTCGGGCAGGGGGTTGAACTTGAGCGCCACGCCGGCCCGGCGCAGGCGATCATCGGGCTGGATGAAGGTGCGGCCGATGTAGCGGTTCTTGATCAGCCCCTCGCTGTAGGGGATGCCCGATTCCTCAGCATAGCCGATGGCGGCAGTGGTGGCCGAGTCAGGAATGCCCATCACCACATCCGCCTCGGCGGGGTGCTCGCGCGCCAACATGCGGCCCAGCCCCGCTCGCGCCCGGTAGACCCATTGCCCTTGCAGGATGCTGTCGGGCCGGGCAAAGTAGATGTACTCAAAGATGCAGAGGGCCTGCGGCCGGGCGATGGCCCCGCGCAGCGAATGTGCCCCGCCTTCGTCGATGGCGACGATTTCGCCCGGCTCGACCTCGCGCAGGTAGCTGGCGCCGACCGTGGCCAGCGCGCACGACTCCGACGCAACGACCCAGGCGCCGTTGAGCCGGCCCAGGCAGAGCGGACGGAAGCCCCAGGGGTCGCGCACGGCATAGAGCGCACGCGCGCTGAGGATGGCGAGCGAGTAGGCGCCCTGCGCTTCGTGCATGAAGGCCTGGATGCGGGCCTCCCACGTGTCGCCCTGGGCGCCAGCCAGCATCTGGGTGATGACCTCGCTGTCGGAGGTCGAGCTCAGGCCCACGCCGCGCTGCAATAGCCGCGCCCGCAGCGCCCCGGCGTTGACCAGATTGCCGTTGTGGGCCACAGCCAGCGGCCCCAGCGCCGACTCGATCAGGTAGGGCTGGGCGTTGGGCAGCCGCGAGGAGCCTTTGGTCGAGTAGCGGTTATGGCCGATGGCGATGTGGCCGGTCAGCGGCCGCAACCGCTCCTCGGTGAAGACCTGCGCCACCAGGCCCATGCCCTTGTGCATCGTCGCCCTGACGCCATCCGAGACGGCGATACCGGCCGACTCCTGGCCGCGGTGCTGCAGGGCGTAGAGGCCAAAGAAGGTGACGCGGGCCACATCTTCGCCCGGCCCGTAGATGCCAAAGACGCCGCAGGCCTCGTGGGGTTCCATCCGCCCCTCACCTTCGCAGCATGGCTGCATCATCGGCCTCGATGCTCGCCGCGAGCTCGGCCTGGAAGGCGGCTACCCGCGCGCGCACCGCCGGCTCGACCAACCCGGCCAGCTTGGCCGCTGCCAGGGCCGCCCCTTCGGGGTCGAGGACCACGAGCGGCGCCACCCCTTTGGGCATGCGCAGCGAGGAGAAGAGGTCGGCGCCGGCAAAGGCCTCGTCGTATGGCGGGCAGGCGATGACCGGCACCGCCACCTGGGCATCGACCAGCCCACTCAGGGCGTTGGACTTTCCGGCCACGGTGATGTAGGCCGTAGCCTGGCCCGACTCTTCGTAGCTACGCAGCAGCCGCAGGAGGTGCGAGACGCTCTTGTGGGCCGAGGCGATACGCAGCTCACAGGGAACGCCAAAGCGCTGCAGCGCCCCGGCGATGCGCTCGGCGAAAGGAAGGTCGGCCTTCGAGCCCATGATGATCGGGATGAGCATAGAGCGTTCTCCGGTGTTCGCGAGTTGACGGCGGGTGTGCCGCGTACTGCGTATTCCGTATTGCGTACTGCGTACTGCGTGACGCGTAATGCGTAAAACGTAATGCTAAGGGCACTGCGAGCAGCGCATGCCGCGCCGACACTGGTTACGCAGTCTTGCGCATTACGTCTTGCGCATCACCCCCGTCTCCCTCAAGTTTCTCTCCAGGCGCGGGAGCACGGGGTAGGCGCCGGGCACGAACACCTGCCCCGTCAGCCGCTCGCAGAGGTCGATATAGCGCCGGGCCGTCTGCACGGCCAGGGCGGCTTCCCAGGCCGGCGGTTCGCCTTCGCCGGTATAGCCACGGGCCGCGTACCACAGCCGCACCAGCTCCTTGTCATAGTTCTCCGGCTCCTGGCCGGCGGCCAGGCGCGCCGGGTAGCTCTGGGCCAGCCAGAAGCGGCTCGAGTCGGGGGTGTGCAGCTCGTCGATGAGGTGCAGGCGGCCCTCCCACAGCCCGAACTCATACTTGGTGTCGACCAGGATCAGCCCGGCGCGGCGGGCGACCTCGCTGCCGCGCGCGAAGAGGGCCAGGGCAACTTCCTCCACCTGGCGATAGATGCCGGCCGGCACGAGCCCCCGCGCCACAATCTCGGCGCCGGTGATGCGCTCGTCGTGGCCGCCCGGCCCCGTGGCGCGCGTGGTGGGGGTGATGATCGGCCGTGGCAGGGGCTCGTTCTTGTGCAGGCCCTCGGGCAGCACGTGCCCGTAGAGCCGGCGGGCGCCGCGGCTGTAGTGGTACCAGAGGGACGTCGTGGTCACGCCGGTGATGTAGCCGCGCACTACCACCTCCACCGGCAGCGCCTGGCACTCGCGCACCAGCGCCGCGTTGGGGTCGGGCAGCGAGAGCAGGTGGTTGGGCACAATGTCGCTCGTCTCGGCAAGCCAGAAGGCCGAGAGCTGGTTCAGCACCTGCCCCTTGAACGGCACCAGGCCGAGCACACGGTCAAAGGCCGAGAGGCGGTCGGTGGTGATGAGCAGGCGCCGGCCGCCCCCCAGGCTGTAGTAGTCGCGCACCTTGCCCTGCCGCCGCGGCCCCAGGCCCGGCAGGTCCGCTTCGGCAAAGGCCATGGCCGCCATCTCGTGGAGCGTCGCCTCGTCGATCACCGGCTCCTCCTCAGGAACGGGCGTGTGATGCGTGGTACGTAGTACGTAATGCGTAATGTGTGTTACGTCTTACGCCTTACGCCCCCGCCGCCCGCACGCCGTTGATGAATAAGGCCAACCCCAGCCCGCCGTGCTCGCCCCTGGTCCAGCGCGGGTGCTGGTAGGGGAACACGTGGTCCTCGGGATGGGGCATCAGGCCGAGGACGTTGCCTGCTGCGTTGCAGAGGCCCGCGATGTTGCCGGCCGAGCCGTTGGGGTTGGCCGGGTACCCGGCGGGCTGACCGGTGGCGTCAACGTAGGTCAAGGCCACCTGGCCGGCAGCGCGGAGGTGCTCGATGAGCCCCTGGTCGGCAGGCGTCAGGTTGCCCTCGCCGTGGGCCACCGGCACGTAGAGCAGTTCCTCCAGCCCGCGCGTAAAGAGGCACCCGCTGCCGGGCTCGGGACGCAGGTACACCCAACGGCACTCAAAGTGGCCGGAGCGGTTGCGCGTGAGGGTCACCAGCCTCCCCGCCGCGCCCTTTGCAGTGGCGGCTTCAGCCGCTTGACTGCCCGCTGCGGCCTTGGTAGTGGCGGCTTTGGCCGCTTCGCTCGCCTGCGCAGGCAAAGGGCTCAAGCCCTCACTACGAAGGGAGGGCGAAGGGCTCAAGCTCTCAACACCAAGCAGGCCAGCTTTGATCAGCGCCTGGAAGCCGTTGCAGATGCCCAGCACGGGGCGCCCGTCGGCCACAAAGCGCCGGAGTTCCTCGCCCAGCCTCTCCTTCAGGGCCAGCGCCCACAGGGTCCCGGCGCCCAGGTCATCGCCGTAGGAAAAGCCGCCAGGCAGCACCAGGAAACCATAATCGAGCAGCCGCCGCTCGCCGGCCAGGAGCTGGCTGAGGGGCACGATCTCCGGCTCGCCTCCGGCCAGGCGGCAAGCCAGCGCTGCCTCGCGGTCGCGGTTCGTGCCCGGCGCGTGCAGAATAAGGATCCTCGCTTTCACACACCCTCTCCCGTCTCTCTTGCGCACACCGGCGCAGCGGGCGGCGTCTGCCAGGACCGCCGCAGCGCCTGCACCGGCAGGCTCAGGACCTCCTGCCCGCGGAGCCCGCGTGCGGTGAGGCGAGCGCCCGGCTGGACCCGGCCGATGCGCGCGCAGGGCAGGCCGGCCATGGCCGCGGCGAACGCCGCCTCGTGGCCTGGCCGCACCTCCACCAGGTAGCGGGCGTTCGACTCGGCAAAGAGGGCGGCCAGGTCGCTTTCCGTGCCGCTCTGGGGCAGGGCAGCCAGGTCGAGGTGGAGGCCGGTGTCGCCAGCCAGTGCCATCTCGGCGGCGGCTACGGCGAGGCCCCCTTCGCTGCAGTCGTGGCAGGCGCGCACCCAGCCGCGGCGGATGCAGGAGTGGAGCGCCTGGGCCAGGGCTGGCCCCTGGGGCGCAGGCTGCGGCACTGTGCCGCCAGAGAGGCCCAGCAGCCGGTGCAGGTATGATCCGCCCAGCTCGCGCCGGGTCTCGCCCACGATGTAGAGCCCGTCGCCGGGCTCCTTCAGGTCCATACTGACGGCACGCGCCACGTCGGGCACGATGCCCAGGGCCGAAATGAGCAGGGTGGGCGGGATGGCGACCCGTGCGCCTTGCTCGTCGTGGTACTCGTTGTTCAGCGAGTCCTTCCCTGAGATGAAAGGCGCGCCGTAGGCCAGGGCGGCGTCGTGGGCGCCGCGCGCTGCCTGCACCAGCGAGCCCATCTGCTCGGGGCGGTCGGGGTTGCCCCAGCAAAAGTTGTCGAGCAGGGCGATGCGCGCCGGGTCGGCCCCCACAGCCACTACATTGCGCACCGCCTCATCGACCGCGGCCACGGCCATGGCGTAGGGGTCAGCAGCGCCGAAGCGCGGCGCGATGCCGCAGCCCAGGGCGATGCCGAGCGAGCCGCCGGCCACCTCCAATGGCACCAGCACCGTCGCATCGCCGGGGCCGTCGGCGTGCCGGCCGACCAGCGGCTTGAGCGCCGTGCCGCCCTGCACCTCGTGGTCGTAGCGGCGGAGCACCGCCTCTTTGCTGGCCACATCGGGGTGGGCGAGCAGCCGGAGCAAGAGTTCACCGGCGTCGACCTGCGGCAGCTCCGGGTCGGGGCGGGCCTCGCGCCGCCAGGTGGCGCGCAGGGTGCGCCGCGGCAGGCCATGGTGCAAGAGGCCCATGGGCAGGTCGGCCACCGTCTCGTCGCCGTAGCGCACCACCAGGTGCCCGTCGCCGCGAAACTCGCCAATGTCGGTGGCCTCCACGCCATGGGCGCGGCAGAGTTCGAGCGCCTCCTCGACGTGCTCGGGGTGTACGGCCAGCACCATGCGCTCCTGCGACTCTGAGAGCCAGATCTCCCACGGCGTGAGGCCCTGATACTTGAGCGGCACACGCTCCAGTTGGATGGTGGCGCCTACCTCTCGGGCCATCTCGCCCACTGCCGAAGAGAGCCCGCCGGCTCCGCAGTCGGTGATGGCGGTGTAGAGGCCGCGGTCGCGGGCAACGAGGACGGCTTCGAGCACCAGCTTCTCGGTGATGGGGTTGCCGATCTGTACGGCGCCCGCGGCGGCCGAGCCCGTCTCGCGGGTGAGCTCCGCCGAAGAGAAGGTGGCGCCGTGCAGGCCGTCGCGCCCTGTTCGCCCGCCGATGAGCACCAGCCGGTCGCCGGGGCGGGGGCTCGAGCGGTGCAGTCCCTGGGGCGCGATGCCCACGGAGCCGCAGAAGACGAGAGGGTTGGCGGTGTAGCCGGGGTCAAAGAGGATGGCGCCGTTCACGGTGGGAATGCCCATCTTGTTGCCATAGTCCTCGATGCCGGCGATGACCCCCGAACACACGCGCCGCGGATGGAGCACGCCGGGCGGCAGGGTGGCGAAGGGCAGGTCCTGCGGGCCGAAGCAGAGCACATCGGTGTTGGCGATGGGGCGGGCCGAGACCCCGATGATGTCGCGCACCACGCCGCCCACGCCGGTGTTGGCGCCGCCGAAGGGTTCGAGGGCCGAAGGGTGGTTGTGGGTCTCGACCTTGAAGGAGATCTCGTGTATGCCGTCGAAGTCGACGATGCCGGCGTTATCGGTGAAAGCCGAGCGGACCCAGGGGGCAGCGATGCGCTCGGTGGCGGCGCGGATGAAGGTATCGAGCAGGCCATCGATGCGCTCGCTGCGTACCAACCGGCCGCCCTCGTGCTCCTCGTATTCGACGAGGGCGCGGAAGGTCTTGTGGACGCAGTGCTCGGACCAGGTCTGGGCCAGGGTCTCCAGCTCGACGTCGGTGGGGTCGCGGCCGGCGGCGGCAAAGTGACGCTGGATAGCCGCCATCTCGGCGCTGTCGAGGGAGAGGAGCCGACGGCGGCTCAGGCGCGTCAGTGCCTCCGGCGAAGCTGCGCGGACTGGCAGGCTCTCTACCCAGGGCGTGGGCCGGGGCCTGCCCGCCCGCACCGGCTGCACCGGCCCCAAGCGGTACGATTGGATGAGCTCGTTGGCGAGGAGCGCGCGGGCGATGTGGTGCACGTCGACCTCAGCAAGCGAGCCATACACAACGTAGCGCCGGGCGGTGGCGGCCCAGGCCAGGCCCTCCACGCCCAGAAGGCGCGCTCCGGTGAGCAGGCTCTCGGCCACGGCGTCGGTCACGCCGGGCAGGAAGGCCACTTCCACCACCCAGGCGCCGGGCGGCGTGCGGGCCTCGGCCCCATCAGCGCACTCCCACCGGCAGTGCTCGACCACCGGGTCGGCGAGGAGCGCCTCAGCCAGGCGCTCCTGTGCGGCCTCGCTCAGCCGGCCTTCGATGAAGTAGAGGCTGGCCACCTCGGCCCTTTCGATGCCGCCGATGCCCAGGGCGGCTGCTTCTGCCTGCACCTGCGCGCCCTGCAGGTCAGGCCGGCCGGGCGCGGGGGCAACGGTCACTCGGTAGAGCATGGTTCCTCGGTTCCAACGCAGCCTGCGTGCCTTCTATGGAGCAAGGTCGCGGGTGGCCCTGTCGGGCCTGCTCGACGCGCAGGACCTTGCGGGATTCATTCTCCCGCCGGCGCCCGGTAGTTGGGCGCCTCTTTGGTGATAAAGACGCTGTGGGGATGGCTCTCGATCAGGCCCGAGTTGGTGATGCGCACAAAGCGAGCCTTCTGGCGGAGTTCCTCCAGGTTGGCCGCGCCGACGTAGCCCATGCCGTGGCGCAGGCCGCCGGTCAGTTGGAACACCAGGTCGCCCAGGCGGCCCTTGTAGGGCACACGGCCTTCGATCCCCTCGGGCACCACCTTGTGGGGCCCCTCGCCCGCGGCCTGGGCGTAGCGGTCGCGCGCGGGACCGTGCATGGCGGCGAGGGAGCCCATGCCGCGGTACTCTTTGAAGCTGCGCCCCTCGTAGAGCACGATCTCCCCGGGGCTCTCCTCCAGGCCGGCGAAGAGGCTGCCGAGCATCACCGCATGCGCACCGGCTGCCAGCGCCTTGACGATATCGCCCGAGTACTTGATGCCGCCATCGGCGATGATGGGGATGCCGTAGGGCCGCGCGGCCTCAGCGCAGTCGGCCACGGCCGAGAGCTGGGGCACGCCCACGCCCGCTACGATGCGTGTGGTACAGATCGAGCCGGCCCCGACCCCCACCTTCACGGCGTCGGCCCCGGCTTCGATCAGGTCGCGCGTGCCCTCGGCGGTGACCACGTTCCCGGCGACCACTGGCAGTGCCGGGTGCGCCGCCTTGGCGCGCCGCACGGCATCAAGCACGGCCTGGCTGTGGCCATGGGAGGTGTCGATCACCACCACGTCAACCGCGGCCAAGACCAGGGCTGCCAGCCGAGCCTCCAGGCCGGCCCCCACCCCCACCGCGGCGCCCACGCGCAGCCGCCCGCGTTCGTCGAGCGCCGCATGGGGATAGTCGCGCTTCTTCTGGATGTCTTTGACCGTGATCAGCCCCTTGAGGCGGCCCTGTTCGTCGACCAGGGGCAGCTTTTCGATGCGGCGCGCCTGCAGGATGGCCTTGGCCTCGTCGAGGGTGGTGCCCAAAGGGGCGGTGATGAGCCCCTCGTGGGTCATGTGCGCGCTGACCGGCTCGCTCAGGTCCTCCACAAAGCGGATATCCCGGTTGGTGAGGATACCTACCAGCCGGCCATCGCCGGTAGTGATGGGGATGCCCGAGATGTGGTAGCGGGCCATGAGCGCCTCGGCCTCGGCGAGGGTGGCGGTGGGCGGCAGAGTGATGGGGTCGACGATCATGCCCGACTCGGAGCGCTTGACCTTGTCGACCTCGGCCGCCTGGGCCTCGGGCGCCAGGTTGCGATGGATGATGCCGATGCCACCCTCCCGCGCCAGGGCGATGGCCAGGCGCGCTTCGGTTACGGTGTCCATGGCGGCAGAGAGGAGGGGGATCGGGAGGGCGATCGTGGGGGTCAGGAGGGTGGAGATGTCGACCTCGGAAGGAAGCACCGTGGAAGGGCCGGGCACCAGGAGAACGTCATCGAAGGTCAGAGCCTCGCTCGCGAGGCTGGCAAGTGTATTCATGGTGTCATCCCCTTGCCAGGCGGCGCACAAGGGCGCCGGTGTACCCGAAGCAATCGGGGCGGTAGGACGCGCAGGCCGCAGAGAAAACAAAACGGGCTGTCGCAGATGACAGCCCTGTCGCGAGCGCCGGTGCTTTGCGGTTCTTTCCCTTACAGCGGCCAGTGTACCACAGTATGTAGTGTGTGTCAACCATGGTGGGGCCTTCAACCAGGGCTTCTTCAAGGTCGGCGTTATGTGTAGCCCGGACCCTTTGCAGGCCGGCATTCGCCACGTTGGAAGGCCCGCAGAACCTGTTGTTGAGAGATTTGGGCCGTCGCCGGAGCAGGGACCGGGCTACACGCTCCGCCGCCACCCGGTGCGAAACCCCCACCCAGGGGCTGGGCCGGGAGCGGGCGGAGCTCAACACCCGGCGCAAACCCCGGCTCGCAAGTCTCTTCACTTGCCCCAGGGCTGCGCGAGCCCTGGGGTACTGTTGATGACATTCCCTGCGCAGGCCCGGAGCTGAAAGTGACTGTGCTTATGAGCGGCATGTTGCATGACGCTCCGGGCTGAGAATGGCGCCGCTTGGCACTGGGCTCCGGGAACCCTGGGGTACTCAGGGTGACATAGGCAGGACTAAGAGTCCTGGCCTTCACTTATGTGCGTAGGGGGCGGAGCAGGATGGCTGGCTGTGGTCAGGGCGCCACGCGGGTGGCTCTGCCAAGCATTCGGCCGCCGGCCGGCTGCCGTTCGCTTGACCCACCCGGCCCTCCTCCTATAATGCCCTTGGACCAAGCGGAGGAGGTGGTGGCGATGGGCCTGGCGGTGCGGATGCTGGTGGTGGGCAGGCTGGATACGAACTGCTACCTGGCGAGCTGCGAGGAGACGAAGGAGGCCCTGGTCATCGACCCGGGCGACGACGCGGACGTGATCCTGGGGGCGATCGAGCAGGACCGGCTCAACGTGCGTCTGATCGTGGATACCCACGCCCACTTTGACCACGTAACGGCCAACGCGGCCATCCAAAAGGCCACCGGGGCGCCGATCGCCATCGGCCGGCTCGACGGGGGGGCGCTCTCACGGCCGGTGCAGATCGCCGGCTTGCTGATGATGGGCGCGGCCAGCCCGCCCGCGAACCGCCTTCTCGACGACAACGAAGAGATCGAGGTGGGGAGGCAGACGCTGCGCGTCCTCTTCACGCCGGGCCACACCCCCGGCGGCATCTCCCTCTTCTATGCTCCCGCGCCCCTGGTCTTCAGCGGCGACACCCTCTTCCGCATGGGCATCGGCCGCACCGACTTTTGGGGCGGCGACTATGCCACCCTCATCCGCTCCATCCGAACCCGCCTCTTCACCCTGCCCGACCATACCATCGTCTATCCCGGCCACGGCCCGGCGACGACGATCGGCGAGGAGAAGAGGACGAACCCGTTTGTCACGGGGTAAGGGGACGAGTTCCTTCAGTTCCCTTCCGCCATCGCGTAGCTCTGCCCGAGGATCGCCCTCCCGTCTGGCCCGTAGACAAAGTCGATCAGCTCCTTGGCCTTGCCCGAAATGGCCGTAGGGGTGACAATGACCAGCGGGTAGGCAAGGGGGTAGGCGCCTGAGGCCACGGCGGCGGGCTCGCAGCGGGCGCCGTCGATGGTGAGGGCTTTGATACCCTCGCCAACCCAGGTGGCGGCCACATAGCCGATGGCCTCGGGGTGGGTGGCCACATAGTCGGCCACGGCCTGGTCGTCGGGCATGACGACGGCCGTGCCGGCAATAGCACCTCCGCGCAAGGCCTGCTGCTCGAGGGAGGTGCGCAGCGGCGCCCCGGCTTCGCGGCTGACCAGGCGGAGCGTGAGGTCCTCACCGCCGAGGTTGACCCAGTTCGACTCGACGCCGGCAAAGGCCCTGCGCACCTGGTCGAGAGTCAGGTTGCTGACCGGGTTCGCCGGGTTGACGATGATGGCGAGGGCGCCGGTGCCGACGGGCCAGCCGCGCAGGCGCGCCCGCATGGTCTCGGGGTCGAGGGCCTCTGCGGGGTCGAGGGCGCGCTCGATGAAGGCGAGGTCTGCAGCGCCCGAGGCTACTGCTTGCAGGGCGGCAGGGGCATTGCGCTCGTGGGTCTCGATGGTCAGATAACTGTGGCTGGCGCGGTAGCGCTCGCTCAACTGGGCGAAGAGCGGGGAGAGCGACGAGGGCACGACCACCCGCAGCCGCTCTGGCGCCGGCGGCGCCGGCGGAGGGGTGCAGCCAACGAGGGCCGGAAGGCAGGCCAGGATGAGGAGCGCGCGTGCCCCGAAGCGGGCGAAACGAGTGACTCTCCCAGGGTCCAAGGGTTCACCACCATGGGCGGCGCCGCCGACGGGTTGGGGCCGAAGATGGGGCGGGTCTGGCGACGTCGGCTGTGGCGCCGGCCAATCCGTGCCCCGGAACCCGTTGCCGGCGCCTCTAGCGTGCCAACGTGAGCGCGATGCCCGCGATGCCGACGACCGCGCAGTAGGCGGCGAAGGGCAATAGGCTGTGCCGCTGCAGGTAGCGGAGCAGCGCGCGTATGACCAGGTAGCCGCTGATCGCTGCGGCTGCAAAGCCGGCGGCGAGCGGACCGAGCGACTGGCCGAGGGTGCCCCCACTGACCAGCTTGAGGATCTGCAGGGCGCCAGCGCCGGCGATGGCCGGCGTGGCCAGCAGGAAGGAGAAACGGGCAGCATCGGCCCGCGAAAGGCCCGAGAAGCGGCCGGCGGCGATGGTGGCGCCGGAGCGGGAGATGCCCGGGGCGATGGCCAGCCCCTGC
>Ga0123519_10002975_pt1 | contig 28370 bp, 21 predicted proteins | sample YelNatPaOPRAMG02_FD_87396 | JGI IMG/M metagenome (GOLD analysis project Ga0123519, IMG submission 87396) | Hot spring microbial communities from Yellowstone National Park - Yellowstone National Park OP-RAMG-02 (version 2) | ecosystem: Environmental > Aquatic > Thermal springs > Hot (42-90C) ...
ACCGCCGAGCGTTGTGGTATCGCGTTGGCATTAGTTTGGCGCTATGCAGTTACAATCTGGGCATCGTCTGCTTCGGACTGACCACAACGCCAAAGCGCTTGTCGAGCAGCGTTGAACGGCTGTAGCTGGCAGTAACCCGCGAGAATCCGCGAGCGAAGCAGCGGCCGCTGCTGTGGCGGTACCAGGAAACTCGCCAGCGGCGGCGGGTGCTCCTTGGAAGCTGCACTAGTCCTGCTGCCGTCCACTGGTGCCTATTTCCAGGTCCCAGCGTACCATCGCTTCCGTTGCCGATCTATGCACAAGAATGTGCACCTTCGCGTAAAGCGAGTCGAACAGGAATCAGAGCGACTTGTTCGTACGCTACCAAAGATAACGAGTTCTGCGAATGGCACATGCTGCCTCCTTATCAATAGTTGAGAGCATCGCTGTCAAGGAGCTGCCGCCTCTGCTGCGCTGCCTCATACGCTATCTCGCGTGTCTAGGATGCTGGTAGCGCGTCATCGGAGACCGCGCCATTACCCTGAATCTGCTGCATTCGCTGGCGCAGCTGCTGGAGTTGACGGCAAAGTGCGCGACCGTTTCGATCAACAACACTTGGGAGCTGAAGCTCGACCTCAAGCGCCGCGATTTTGCTCCGAAGCGTTTTGAGGCGACGATACGGCCAGTGTGCAATACCGTTGCGACGAGCAATCTTTTTGAGGAGCGTCACGCAGATTCCAAGATGCCTAGCCACCACGTCACGGGGCAAATGAAAGAAAGAGCGCAAGTCGGAGAGCGTGATTGCGTAGAGCGTGAAACGTTTCGATTTGCCACGAATTCGTTCACGAACTCGGGCAAAAGCCTGCGCTGTGTCCGGGTCCACTGCAGGCTGCGAATCAATGCCATGTGAATCGCTGGAAGCGTGTCCGGGCGTTCCGCTCGCCGACGAGTGCGGACTAGTGGCTGATGGTGGCTTGCATGCAACCCCTACGCCCGGGAAATCTGGCTTTTCCAGGGAGCAGCATTCACGTTCAGCGACAAGCTGCTCTGTCGCTAGCGAAGACCTCGGTTCCACAGCGGCAACTGGCTCGAAAGAGTCCAGCGAAAAAGACCACAGTGCATACGTTTCTGCCTGTTCAACGCTGGACCAGGCGTCTGTAACTGGACTCACTCGAGAGGCTGCTGCGCGGGCGCTGGCGCCCTCCAGCGCACAGCAACTCTGGAATGGAGCATCGCTCTCGATACCGAGAGCGGCAGCGTTCACACCGGATGCTCTGCGCTGGTGTACCGGAGCATCGGGAGCGTGTTTGACGCTCCTCGGGCAAGGCTGCGAAGAGGCTCGAGATGGAGACCCTGCGAAAGCGCAGTTCGCCGCAGGTCTCCAGAAGACATCGAACATGTCGAGCGGTGCAGCGAACTCCGTTTCACTGGGCGCCTGCGAGAGCCCCGCGGTGACTGGATCGTGAAGTGATGTCGGAAGCAACCAGGTTGCACGCTGCCAGGATGCTTCGGGGATTCCACGCATCCGCTCTCTGCTCCAGTTGCTGGCGCGCTCACAGGTTACCTGCAGACGACCGATTGGGTTGTTCCGGTCTGTAACGTTTCCCCCAGAAATGGTGACATACACGAAGTGAGGGCTTGCCAGGGGCGTCCGTTGTTGATCGAAAGCGAACAGCGTGCAGCCGAAACGCGTCTCTGATGCCACCTTGATGCGCATATGCAGGTAGATCTCCAGTTCGCAGACGCCGTTTGATGCCAGGCGGCATCCGCAGGGTATACGGAGTACGTGGAGCCGGCTCTCTGCAGCGCGAGGTTGCTTTGGGCGACTGTGTCGTGCGGTCAGCGCCACCGCCGCCGTCTGTCTCAGCGGTGGCGATGCTGGTGCGTCGCTGCCGAAAATCGTCACCCTGGCAAATGACGCATCCGGAGCATCTTGGTGAACTGGTTGCGAGGCGGTATGCCGCAGGTGCGTATTCCGATCTGGGGCCAGCGTCGAGTGCCATTCATGTGCTGGGCTGCCTTCGAGGTCGTGATCAAGATCAGGACAGATGCTCTGCCACTGGGTACCGTTTTTCGCCCGAATCTCCAGCATTGAGTGTTGTGCAATCTCCGCAGGGCAGTCTCCGTGGAGGACCGCTTCAACCCAAATGCAACGATGCAGTACAGGGCCATGGCGCTCTGGTATCTCGTCGGTGCTGATGTACCCGGGCGCCGCGTCGATGCCGGGTGCCGTTTCAGAGTGCGAACAGAGCGAGAGATCGGGCATATTCGAGTTCCGTTTCCCAGCGATGCCTTCAAGTCTCTCGGTTGAAGCTTGAGATAGGACTGCTTCGTCCACGGGAGCCAGGTCATCTTGCCGTCTGTCGGAATGGAATCCAACAAAAGCGCGCTCCATCGAATCGGTGGAGCGCGACTGCCGCATCGCATGCAAACAATTGGATCTATCCTTCGTTGTTGGCATCGTTGATCCTCGCAGGCCAGCACCCGATGAGGGCACATAGCGCCCGTCGTGTAGCGGACACGTCGTGCTACAGCTCGCAGTTTCCGCAGTGTGCGAATGTGAGCACGCAGCGATGGCCCACTGCGGATCCACGACCGCCCCGTAGCTTCTCCGCTCGCTGCTTCCGCCGGGCTTGGGCGGCCGCCGCTCCCCCAGTCGCCGCTTTTGGATGACTGGGTCACCGGTGCCGGTACCTGCAAGCAGCCCCGACAACCGAAGCGGTGGCCCCGGCGGAGGGAGCAGCGCCTCCGCCGAGCCGCTTTCGCAAGCCGCATCGTTCCCTGAACCAAACGAGGAGTCAAAGTCATTCCACGCTGAAAATAACCCCGCAGACCCTGGGAAACGTCTCATCGGAACCCAAAGCCGCAATCTTCGACACGATATCCAACAGAAATAAGAAAACGTGACCGCCAACCGCAAGCACCTATCCCAACGGAAAAATCTCGTTAGCTGATTTAGAACACTGACTCGGGTAGAAGCTCAACGTTTGATCTACTGAGCATCCAGAAGATACAAGCACGAGTGTAGCCTGCAAACGAAACGCCTCCCCCGAAGAGACGCGTTGCACCGGCGAGATCGGATGCTCAGCGCCAGGCAGGCAGGCAGGCAGGCAGGCAGGCAGGCAGGCAGGTTGCAATTTCCGGTGCTCGACGGAGGCGACGTCACGCATCGCGCCACCGGCCGGGTGATACGCGGCATCCGAGAACCCCTCGTGCGTGCGTCCAGGGCGCTTTTCTTCGACGTCGATTTGACGATGGACGCGGGCGGCGTGTCCGCGTATCTGCCGGGGATGCGGCGATCGCGGACAGCACGTGCCTCCGTCGCTGGACAGAGCGCCACGTTGCTCGAACGGCGTGCCTGTTGCCGCGATCTCGCAGCGTTGCCATCGAGATTCTTGACCGATGCGTGCGCGACGCACCTACGCACGAGACGGGCAAGCACAGAAACGAATCACGAACTCGTCAATCGATAAAAATTTCATTCCAGGCGTGCGGTACGCGTTAAAAGGGGGAAAAGGTCTCTGTATTGTCGAAAGATTATCTCAGAGACGGAAGGTCCCGTAAGCCGGACGAGAATACCGGGCTCGTGGTTCGTGTTCGCGCCAAGCGTCTAGTGCTGTCGTGAGATCTGAGCAACTCGTCTGAAACGCTGCTTATGCTGGGACTAGGGCCAGGTATGCTGCGTCTGCGTGTCGCCGCCCTGGTCGCTGTGGACGCCTAGTATATCGGTTCGCGCTACAGCAGGCGGTACATCCATATGCACAGCTTGCAGGCTCCCTGCATGATGATGTCCTGTGATCCAGTGTCGGATAAACGACACTACGAGCCGACACCCTTGTGGTACGACCAAGCCGTTCTGTCTCTGTGCTGGATCCGCTGCAGCGGTATAGACGCTACGGCGGGTGCAGCAAGGCAGGCACTTGGTGCACGATGGAGCGTATAAAATGACTCGTACGTACGAGAGGAAGCAGGAGTGATGGAACTTGGAGGTAGGATTTAGCACCATGATGGACGCTCTCCCGAAAGCCAATATTCAGCCTCAACCTGGGATATTTGGTCCGTGTAACCGATCTATCAAACAGAGAATCTATGCACGAGCTGTGTACCATCGCATTCCGGGGCCTTTGCGTCGACCTTTACAACAAGAGACGGTCACCAGTGTTACTGGGACGCCTTGCCATTGTGCTCTTCCGCTAACGCATACTCAAATGCGAGATCGAGGCGGCTGCTCGGAGCAGCGGCAGTGACGTATTTGACGAATCGCAAAACGTCGTGATCCCGAAGGACTAGGCTCAAGGCATTCGATACCGGTGGTAGATTCAGCAGTTGGTTCGCGTTCCCGTCTGCGTCATCTGCATCGTCGACATCTCGATAAACGCTGGGGTCACCGTCTCCGTCGCCACTATCCATGTAGCATTCATAGCCGCCACACTCGCCGCTCCGCCAAGCTTCCGCACTGTCCTGCTCTCGGTCGTCGACGAAGCAGAGCGTTGCGTCAAGAAGGCAGGGCTCTGTCCGCGGCACCAGCGTCTCATAGGTTGCTAGTGTGTAGTCGAGTCCCGGTCGGAATCGGCGGATGTTGCAACGATACCCCCGAATACGCCCGTATGAGGCATCCAAGCCAGTCAGGACCATGAGGAAGCGAGCCATGCTTCGAGATGCAAAGAGTGCCTGGAAACAATTCAGGGTTCCCTCTAGAATCGAAACAGGCGGCCCAGAATCCAGATATCCCTGATACTCCAGATATCGCTGGCGGTGTGGCGGGCCAACGGTTCGCCACCCAGACGGATCGTCACTGCGTTCGCCGCCAGCTGCAAGTCGTTGCCATCTGACTCGAGCGTCGCTATCGGTCTCATGCAAAGCTGCCACCAGCGCCGAGGCCTCTCCGCTAATTTTCAGAAAATCATGCAGTTGAACGCTGCTTTCGCGGCGAAATCGTTTCCGAATAGCTCGCACGTGGGCGTCCTCAAAATACACTGGCTGTATGTAGGTGCGCAAATACTCCAGTTCAGCAGTGGAGAGCGCCGCATCTAGCAGCGTCCGGGCGCGATCTGACCCCTGAGATAGCACAGCGCAAGACGCTGACAACTCGGCCGACAGCGGCAAAAACGGTCTATGGGCGCCCGTCTGCAGCTGCCTCAACGATGCCGCCGGGTCCACTGGAGTCTTATCGTCGGGCGCGCGGACATGGTACCAACCACTGATGCTTAGGCGTGGCATCTCGTCCGTGCGCACCTCCTCTACCGCGTGAAAACTGCGCCCCGGTAATACCTGGAAAACTGCTAGCGTGTTCCACTCCGGCAACAGCGAAGTGTGCGAGTAGTTCTCCGGCTCTGGTATCGCGCCCTGAACCGGTTTCCCATCTCGAAGCCGAAACAACTGCAGGGATCCGCCATCTTCCTGCGTCCATGTATGCTCCGGTTCCGTCAAATACAGGATATAGCTCAGACGTCGCGTCCCGATGGCGTCGTCGTGGCAGAGCAGATGGCATCCTCTCGTGTACACGTTGATCGAGCAATCGATGAGATCCCCGTCGAGGCATTCGCCACACGACTCATCACAGCAACCGGTAAGCGCCATCAAAAATTTTCGGAAGCGCTCTGAATAGAGTATATCCCGGAGGACCCGCAGGTTGCGCAGACGTCGCTGCTCTTCAGTGCTGAGGGCGTCGAGATTACGGAGCTCTCCCGTTTGATAGACTTTGTAAATATCGGTTTCTTTCAAAGATCCGGTACAGTTGCTAATGATCTCGTTACGCACTGCATTAAGAAAAACCTCATCAAAAACTTCGCGCAGCTGGATATGTGAAAAAGGTTCTGCGCTGGTGTATTTCTCGCGCAAGCTGATCAGACGATCTGACTGGTCCAGCAGTGTGCACGGGACTGACACCTGGCCTGCGTCCGACGAGCCCTTAGCGTGCGTGGACCGTTTCTTTTCGTGCTGTGTGCTCGTCGCGCCGTTGCCCTGTCGCTTGGAGCGCTTCATCTCAAGCAACTGAACAGCGGCCACACGAGTGCCTTGCCCCAGAAAAAATCGAGCTTGTTCCACGCGGGCGAGCACTCAGGGCGTGCGTGGTAAGCAATTTCGGAAAGCCAGCACGGTCATTCCTGATCTTGGTTCCGACGACAATGAATACACAACAAAAAAGAGTGCACTAAGAACTAGTCTGGCACACACAGCTCAATAGAGAAAGTACCGGGTTCGCGGAGATGTCTCGTACGAGAGAATCGCCGAGGCAGGCGCGGCATCGTTGAAGCCCATGGACGAGGCGCCGCGGAAACGCGACGGTAGAATGGATCGAAGGTCCATATTGAACATCATTGAATACTATCATATAGAGATGGATAGGATCAAAGATCGCACCACTGCTGCACCATGACACCATCGACGTGACTAGCACCTTCGCCGAACGCAGAGGCGCACCACAACTAATCTGTACAATCATGAATCTTTTGCGTAGAATTTGCATAAAGCAGTCTCATGCATTCGGTACGATCCAAAGCGGCGCATCACTGGTCAGCAGAGTCCGGATACATCGACGGGAGCACTGCTGCCAGATTCCTTGCGGTCATCTGGATGTGAGCACGTGATTCTGCTGCTGCTGCTGCTGCTGCCCAGAACTTTGCAAATACCAACGGAAAACTTCACATACTTTGGAAAATGAGTACACACAGGATAGTGGATGGGCTGTTCTACTTGACGAGCGGCTCCCTTGCAGCCTTTGGGATCGGAGGCGCCGTCTTCCTTCTTGCGAACTTTGCCCGCAACATGGGGCCGCGACCTCGAGCAGGCACGCCAGACTCGGAGACCGTGTTTTCCAGGCCGCAAACTAGTGGCTCCGCGGACTCTTAAACTGGCAGATGCTCGACGGAGTCGGTCACTGTAAGAACGAGTACGCTTACAGACGAGACGCGAGGCGCGAGCACGCCGCGACGGCGTGCGACAGCAGCGGAGCGGTCGTCGTCCTCTGCCCGCGATCCTTACGCGGTCTCTCTGCAAGGTTTGTGAGGTCAACTCTTGGATTGCGTCGGAGCTGGCGGCAGCCAGACGACTAGGACGTGAGCACGAACGTGAATATGGGATTTTCACTCTACCCGTGTCAGATGAAACTGAGGACTAGAGTGGACGATCTGTTCCAGCCTGTGGTCTTTTTTTGAGTTTTTCTAGCTGTACAGTATCTAGATTCGAAGTGCAGCAATAAAGGATAAAGGTTACGGAAGCAGGTTTAGGATGCTTGGCCATCGTACCGCAATGACCCCAACGACGCCTTGTCACTGGACGTGGTCACGATACCGGAATCATGACGCTTCGCGATGCCGACCAACAAGCTCCCGTGAAATAGCGAATACCATTATCCAATTCATTCGCGTAAGCCTGCATGCTTCTCATTTCCTTATGTTTGGCGTACGCATAGCGCAAGCATGCTTCAAATCCACGATCTCTCCGTTAAGACGCAGCTCGTTGGCGCACCGTTTCGGTCCGCCGGATTGACGATTAAAGAGACTCAACGTCTTACGTTGATGGCCGCTTTGGATGCTCATGCCAAACGTTCACTGAACTTGTCATGTCAAACAATCGAAGCCGTTCGGAAGACAAATCATTCTCTCTCTTCGTAACTATGAACGAAACGGCACTCCACAGCACCATGGTACCTGTCATGGGTGCGCTCGCAGCGGCTCGCGTCACTTCTGTATGCATGAAAGCGGGTCTTGGACTCGGACTCTAGTCATCGCAGCGATCGCGTCCAGTGAACTGTATGCCACCGAGTGGCATGAAAGGAGCGCGAACTGATCGAAATTTCTCGAAATCCTCCCAGGACTAGATTCTCCTCCCGGTACTTGTTTCACTATGGACAATATCGCGTATGACACATCCCGTATCGAATGGAGCAGCATACGCATGGGCATGCTGCCGGCAGAGTACTTGACCAGGGGATCGCCCAGAACAGGTCCGTGATCGAGGGGTACGGCAGCGGGCGCTGAAACGAAGGAGGTCATTTGGATGGGCTCATCTGTACCCGTCAAGGATATGTACTGAGTGGTCAAACAAGCTTTCAAGCGCCACAGGGTAGCACTCGGAGGGCGATATGCAATGCACCTACAGCAACAGTTGACAACACCCAGGTGTCATCACTGCGGAGGGCCCACTAAGGCTGTATCCAAAGAAGATCGACATGGAAAGCGAAGTGTAGATCGCAACTTCCGTCTACGTATCAGAGGCGTCGACAACAGCCGGAATCGGCGGTATCGGGAATGCAACGCAACCATCAACATCCCGCGAAAGCGAATGACGGCGCCAGTGGGAAAGCAGAGTCCGGTGTACGTAAAGCCACAAATGAGAATGATGAAGAGGAAGCAGCCACTGCGAAAAACCCTCAAAAGGTTGATGTTGATGACTGCTCGAAGAGATTTAAATTTTAGACTATACGCCCGTATTCCATGAACTCCCTACTCGTATTCTTGTATGGGTGAAGTCAAGCATTGCGCGAAGCATCTCTGTCTGAGGCAGGCTGCTGTCGAAGCGCATGTGGCGTGCGCCGAGTACCACCTCGCACACGACATGCCTATTCGACAACCAGGGATCCGGAAATCCCATCTGGCTCACAGATCACACTCACCGGGGAGAAAGCGCGTGTACTGCACGCCACAAGCTTGGGGGGTTCGGTTACTGGCAACATACGTTGCCACGGCGGTGTCCAAGTCGCTCGTGCGCTCGCGCTTCGACATCCCTCACCAAACGCGTCATCCGATCGAGGCTCAAGTCGGTGTCGGCGTTTTCGCTCAAGGAAGCGCTTTGGATGCTGTCGTTGGTGGCGTTCAGATCGCATTGAACGTCACCCGCGCCCTGCCGTGCACTCGCCGAAAGCATGTGCGAATGGTCCCATCATGCACGCGTATCCAACGTGTTCCACCATAGAGACAAGCGTGGTCCACAATTTCCCGCGTTTCCAGCATGTGACGAGTCCACGGTTCGCGCGCTGGCGCTTTTAGCGCCGGCTCTGCTTCCGAGATTGCACGGTAGACGATTCGTCCTGGGCGATGACGTGCACTCAGCTAATCACCAGCGTTGTTCCGTGGAGCAAAGCGAAGTCGGACGCTCTTCCAAAAGGCGGTATAGTTCTGGAGGGTGGTCCAAACACCGCCGTCACTACGTCGCACCTCGAAGAAGCGCCATGCTGCTCGGCGAATTCGCACATGGCCCACTCGAATGTCCATCATTCGGGCCCTGCCAATAGGGTTCATCATTCGCGTCTCCTCGGTCTCGATGAGGAAAGTATCATTGACGGAACCAGGCGGAAAATAATACCGACCATCCGTAAAAACGTAGTCGTAGGTCTCGGCAATCACTTGGCCGCAAAGTATTGCTTGGAGCGCTCTTCGTCTCCGCTGGCGAGAGACATTGTTCTGATTGCGCTCGAACATCCGCTGTCGAGTAGAAACCCGGTTGGGACGCGTGAAATAGCGCGGGTTCGTCTGCATATCCGGTTTCGCAGGATCAAGCGGGGCCGACGAGTCATCCGCCTGGTCACTCGCACAGCGAACGCACCGGACCGCTCCTAACCGAAGCTGTCGGTTCGGATGCGATCGCACTGTGGTTCTAGCTCGTGATATCGGAACTAGTGCGCCACAAGTGGTCAGGCCCGCCACGAGCGGACGCCACGCGGCAACGAAACACGGTGTACTGGGGTGCACGCAAGGGGGCGGCGGCGGCTGTCGGCGCGCTTGTAACCAGGAGTACATCGCTTTCACGAGCAACCTCCGTTCCCTGTTGACAAAATCTTCGCAATGAAGTGGAAAGCGTTGCGCCAGTGGCTCCAAAACTTCCGGAGCAGGGGACGGAGGCGCGGGTTTAGTTTCAGTGTTTGAGTTACGAACCTGCTTTCGAGTAAAGGTGCTCGTTCCAGGCAACCTTGGCCAGCACACGACGAACGGCAGATCAAACAACGGTTCCGAGTGCGCAGCCTTTGAGGTTTCCTCTCTTGAACTGGAGAGACAGCGACCCGCGGCGTCCGTGCGACGTACTCGAAAAGCTCGTGGTTTGTCTCCCTGAGCGGAAGCGCACCAGTGCCCGTGCCGAACGCGCTGGTCCATGAACGTCGTGCGATCCTTCCGATCCGCAGGGCATGTAGAGTTACCAGAGATCCTCGATTGCGCAGCTGATACCAACACCCATGGGAGCGTGTATCATTTTTTATCTTACCTCCGATTTCGGCCAGCTGCCTCCCATACGTGCTTTCAGATATGGCGTTCATTGGCCAGCGATGGCATCAAGGCGCCACTGGACAGCGATGCGCTGCGACTGAAGGTTGTGCTCGGTTCATGGGAGTCGAGAGAGTTCGGGAACAGGGCAGGGCGGGCGCCACTTTGCCACCACAGAAGCTCGCTGGTAGAGAACGCAGCGACCTGGCTCGCCTGTCCGCAACGTCGCACGCAATCAGACCGGTCAGTCCGACAGAAACGTCAACGCCAGACCTTAAAGCAGCGTTTCCCCCTGATCCAGAGCATCCGCTTGTACGGAATCCGTCTGGCACGAGAGCGGCATCGCCAACTCGTCTTTGCACATCAGGTTCAGATTCATCGGTCAACCGTGAGAAGCAAAGGGCACCGTCGCCTGGAAAACGCTTCGCTGGTCGTGCGTGGCAAGTCAATGACGCCCGAGTTGGTTCGGCTGTGCGGTCGCCGTACGCACTGCATGCAGCGCCAGTGCAGCGAGCACATCAACCCACTGAGCTGTAGGGGTGTCGAAGCGAGCGCCCACGCTAGGCGCGGCATACCAAATAGCATTTGCACGAACCGTGATCTGGAAAGGAAAGAATGCAGTATCACTGGCGCGCCTTGAAATTCTGGTGCGACGTGATGGACGCCGCCTCCCATGCCAATAACCATCACGCAATCGGAGATCCCCGGGTTCCTTGCACCGACCGTATACTCCAAAAAGAAACTGAGCAGTTACCGCAGCCTACCGGGAGCCGCTTACTGAAACTGAACGCATGCGTGCTCTCCAGTTCGATGCGTGCAATGCACGCATGCACGCACGCATTGCACGCACGCATTGCACGCACGCATTGCCGCAGCGCGATCGATCGTCGAACTGCGGCGCGCGAACACGTTCATTGCAATTGCCGTTGTTGCGTACGGGAGCGTCGCAACAGCACTTGCATGGAACCTAACGCGCGTATCCTACCACTTGACGAGTCGCAAGACCCACTGGTCTGCTATCTTCCGGCTACCTTGGTGGTCAAGTTAAACCAGGTTGGGCTTCGGCTGCTTCACTGGCCTGGGCGTGGGGGCTTACACGAGACGTGTTATGTCGTGGAGTCCGTGGCTGCGCTGGAGCGACTCTGCACCGCGCTGACGGCCGAAATTGAAGCACCCGGTGAGTCCGACCCGCAAACCTCAACAGCTCAAGAGGAAACTGCTTGTCGAGCTTCCAGACTGGTTGATGCTATCGAAAAGGCATGGAAAACGGACGACGCAGCACTAACGCGCTCGCTAACACCCATTGCCGAGCTGCAGTTTCCGGCGTCTGATGATCGCGCATCAACGGTCGTATCCCTTGACGCGAAGCGGTGCGAGCTCGAGCTCAGGTCAACTGGCGTCAGTTTCAGCTGTCTGCTGTTGCGGATTCGAGGACTTCGTCTCGGAGCAGCTCGCGCACTGCTGCAGGAAGCGCTGGAGCGAGACCTGGGCTCCTCGTCCGTGGATCCGAGCGAAGCCGCCAAGTCGACGCTAGCGCTGAGCTGTGCGTCTGCGTTGCGATGGTTGAACTCTGACCTGTCGCTGTCGCATATCCTACCCATGCAGCTCGGCAGCGAAAGAGTCATTGCGCACCAGAGCGCTGCGGAAGAATCTGGCGGCTTGGGCGCATTGATCGAAAGTATTCTGGGCGCGCTTGGCATCGTGTCGCCCGATTTACAAATGACGCTCCTCGAGATACTGCCAGAGCTGGTGCAGCAATCGTTTGACGCAGAGCGCCACGAGCTCGCTTTGGCCAACTCGCTTCCAGGTCTCTTGCAGGGAGCTGCTCGAGGAGAAAAATGCAACGTGCGCCTCATGAATACGGTTGTAGATACAGCAAACGCTCTGCAAACGGCGACAGCCAGACGTGCTGTGCGCAAATCGTTGCTCAGCGAGATCCTGAGCATCGTCCCTGGTTTGTACAGCCCAGAGAGCCTGGCAATGGGGTTGCAGTTTCTGGTAGGAGCGCTCGAGTCCCTGGGCGCTACCTCCGATGCGGAAAGCGCTCTGCTGACTGGGAACGAGGTCGATTGTCTTGAGACATCCGCTGAAAATGCGATTATGGCGGCGCTTCGCGAAAATCTTCTAGCAGAGCGGCAGCAGCTGCATCACCAGCAGACAGCGACATCGCATGATGCGGTCATTGTTACCAGTGCGGTTGCGTGCGCGCTTCAGCACAGCCAACAGGCCGTCAAGCGTATGCTTGCCTGGTATTCTCAGAGCGCCTACGGCCTTGTCTGTCGAGCGCTTCAAGAGTGGACCGACGGGGCCAGTGCCGACGCTACCCCTCAACCGGCAGATCTTTTCCTGCTACTGGCTTTGTATCGGGCGAATCCAGAGAGTTTCGAAATGAAAGCACATCGGGCGAGGCCAGCGACGGGTACGCATCGCATGCCGTGTCCTCTCGAAGCCGCGACGGCATACATCCTATGCGGTGATCAAGGTCGAAGAGCGATACTTCGCTGGGGAAGCATTCTGCATACGCACGATGGATCCGCACTGCTTCAGCTATTGAACCTTATCTGCCGGTCCGGACCGAAAATGACCGCGCACGCACCCCTTGTTGGTCATGTTGAGACGCTCGCTCAGCTCATAGCCGCGTTCTTCAAGGCCGTGCCCGCGCTCCGCCAAGACTGTCTGTTGAGTTTCCTTGAACTTGCACACAGCGAATCAGAGTACTGCCGCCTTCTCAGTCTGCATGCGTTCGTGTGTATCGCGCGGGAGACGCCGGCAGAACTGGCTCCATTCGCTCCGCTTGTGCATGGACTCGCAGAGCTATGTGAGAGCCTGGCACCGTCCACGTGGCAACATGATTTCGGGCGCGCTCCTTCGCCATGCGCCAACATTCAAGGCGCACTCAAGACGCCCGGCGCGCTCCCTCTGACCCTGATGTATAGCACCTTTGCGCTCATGCATCGCACCGTGAATATGCATGCGTGCGCTTCCATAGAAGCCCCGGAGCGCCTCGAAACGTTCTTGCCTCTGATGGTTCGGAAGCTGCTGACACACCCCGACGCACTCTATCAACGTTGCGGATGCCTGGCGACAGCGATCCTCGTCGAGACCTGGAGCCAGCGTGAGGCAGACTACTCCAAAGCCCAGGATTTGCTGGAACTCGCGCTTCAGTGCACGGCGAGACGCCCCGCGATAGCCGCGCAGCTATATGCAGAACTCGCTGCAGCCTGGATGCCATCGCTGGGTACCGCTGCCAGCAGCAGTTCGTCAGATTTGCACAGGGCACCCGCGCCCGCTCTGTGGCTTTTAACACACACATTGCAACAGTTTGCCAGTCTATTCATCTGGATGCCATCGAACGACGCAGAAGCGCATGAAGCGTCGATCCCATCAGAGGCGCGATTCGGCCTCGCCATGGAGGGCTCCCTGGACCTCGTGATTCCGGTCGCAAATCTCGTGCATTCGAAGAAGGACGGCTTTGCAAATCTCGTGCTTCTGGTACCTCTACTACGCTTGATATGGTGCATTGGTGTTGGCCAACACGGCTACACAAGCCATTGGTTTCAGAAGGAGTTGTGCCCGCTGCTGGGCGCAGCAGTTCAACTCCCGGTGGCGCCATTCTCGAAGCCGACCGCTTCGATTCCATGTGCGCAGCTCCGAGACCAAATGCAAAGTCTCGCGATCGCTTCGAACTGGTTGGGGGCGCAAGTGCATTTCTTCGCTGTGCTCGCAAAGCAGGATATGCACGGCGCTCGATCGCATTTAGTAGAGAGGATCAGGCATTTGATTGCAGTGGAAACAGCTGCAGAGCACTTGGCGATGGAGGCTGCGGCAAACGCTCTCCCGATCGTCCTGGAGATGCCGCAGGAGCCCTGCCTACCAGGCTCCCTGCTGTCGTGGCTGCTCGCCGAGACCGCTGCTGATGCCGCCGATCCAGAGATCCTACTGTGGACGCTCCGACACGTCCGCCGATGCGATGCTGCGGTCATTGACGCCAACCTCAAAGTCCTGATACGTATCGCAAAGGCGCCCCCAGCGTGCAAGGCTCGCGACACTCTTCACCAGGTGCTGCGGGTGCTCGAATCGGCGTCCGGCCTTGATGCCGAGCTCTTCTGTGACGCGTTCCTGACGCAGACATCACCCCTGGACTGGAGTGATGACGAGACCTCACTGCTTTTACTGGCAATCATGATGAGGCTAGAAGGAGTGTCGTTCGATAGAGCCGTAATATTGCAGCAATGGCTCGAGTCAAACTTGTACAGTCAGGCTCCCGAAGACCTACGCTTCACAGAAGCCGTTCTCAAAGCCGCATTGCATCTCATTGAAGCAGCTGTTGATACGGCTGCAACGGAACCGACGTTCGAATGGGCGCTCGCCACCCTGGAGCGCTACATGCCGGCTCGTCACATTTGCCAGAACCAGGGGCCGCGTTGCATCTCGTGCTTTTTGGACGCTCGACCTGCTCGATTCGTACTGGTTGCCCAGGCACTGGAGCGATGCTTTCGAATCTGGTGTCAACAACAACAACAACAACAACAAGCACCTGGTCGGCGCGCTGCCCGCTCGAATGCAGCGGTATGCGTGACGGCGCCGCTGGACTCGGCCCATTTCAAGCTCTTTCGCCGATTTGCGCAGTTGCTCAAGACGCTGCTTGACAAGGCTGTTCGTGGAAGGGACCATCGCGCGCTCGGAGCGAGCATGCGCCTGGGTCGAACCTTTGCCGACAGCCTGAATCGTTCCCTCGTGCCGTTGTGGATCGTGCACTTTCAGGTCTGTGCGGCAGATATAGCGAGCGCCTGTGCAGCCTTCCAAAAGAGCACGAGAATTCTCCAACGTGTGTGCGTCTTTGCGAAAGAGCAACGAGATCGGAGTTTGATCGCGCTGACGCCGCCCTTGAAAAGAGCCCTAGAGCTTTTCCTCTACCGGGTGAAGGAGATGCTAAGCGCAAACGCCTCTCTTTCATCGTTTTGGATGGGGACACTACGCCACAAGAACCTGGATGGCGAGGTAGTGAGTAGCCAGCTCCGCATCGACAGCGATCCGAGTCAGAGCGATGATGACGCTGAGGAAACCCTGTCAGCGGCTTGAGCGCATCACACACGAGCGACGGCTTCGAAACACGTTCTCTCGTTCTCAGCACGAGCGGTGCAGGGCGCGACGAAGCGCGTCCACTGCATCCAGACTATCGACTCGGGTGGCTTTCGTGTGCGCATCGAAGATGCGCTCGAGCTCTAGCGGCGGACGCACCAGTGCGCCCTGTGCACCAACATCGGATCCGCCAGCAGCTGCGGGTACGGTTCCGGACGGCGGAGCGCCACCGCTTGCCGCCGAGGAACGATCCCCCTGGAATTGGTCTCTGCACGAGCGCACAACCGCCTCAAGCTCAGAGACCGCGCGGGCGATGGTTACAACCTGCTTTGCAAGCGCGTCGCAGTCACCGGACGGATCTTCCGGCTCCGTTGGTATCAAAGTCGAAGCCAGTCGCGACTGCAGCGCACCCTCCAGCCGATGAAAAGCGCCCTCCAGGACGGATCGCTCTCTGCACAGCCGTTGTAGACGCTGCCGCGCAACCCGAAGGGATTGGCGCAGTGCGACGAGCTCCTGATCAACAGCATGCTCATCCTCTGCGTTGGCATCGATCTGCACACTGGAAGGGTCGATGCCGAGTGCCTGCTCCCAGTTCTCGACAAGATCCTCGGAAGTATTCACATTGGGAATGCGTAAACCGGGCGGAATATGGAAAACATTGCGCAAAAGGTATACTTGCAAGCGATCCATCTGGTCGTAAAATGCGGTGAAGAGCGCATCTCGAAGACGCATGAGACCTTGCTGCAGCAGCAGGCGCTTCGCATGCTCGTGCTCGCTGGTAACCGCGTTCTCCTGTAAAGCGTCAAACGCTAGCGCACACTCGCGGAATAGGCTCGTCTCGAGGCCGTCCAGCGCGTCTTCCAAGAGGTCGCGCACGCAGTCTTCGACTTGTTCAACGAGTTTGCACGGGTGGAAACCAAAAAAGCGCTCTTCTAGCGGCATGGATGGATACGCTGTATCAGCACAGTCATCCAGGGTTTCTACGGCTTGAGCGGAAACCGTAGCAAGCACCTCAGGCTCCGCAGCTTTCGACGACGTCGGCACACACAGTGCATCCATGTTATTCCTGGTGTTCGTGTCGATTGCCTGAGGCGTGAGCGTCGGTTCCCCTTTCCGATTTCCTGCTACGTACCCTTCAATCAACTCCGAGTGCGCCGGGTAATCGTTCTTTCCTCCTTCACTCATGAGTACGGCTGCAGGTCGCACGCCCCGGGCCCCAGTGCCTCGCGCACTGCCTCCGGGTGACGCACACACGACGTACCGAGCGTCAACAACGCTATCGCCGCTATCGCGCCACCGCAGCTGGCATCATCACGCGGCGATTCAGGAACGCGAGCGAATTTTGAATTTCCGGCGGGGCGCGCGCGCGCATCGATCCGCTCGACGCACGCCGGCACGCATCGCTGACGCGCGCGGGTACACCAGCGCTGCGCTTCCGCAGTGAGGCGGCAGCGGCTTCGTACCTGAAACCTCGATGCCGCGCGAGGTGCTTACGCTGCAAGTAGGACAGTGTGGGAATCAGATTGGGCTCGAGTTTTGGAAGCAGCTATGTTTGGAGCACGCCATAGGGCCGGATGGGCGGCTAGAACCTTACGCAGCCCCGAACGTGGACCGCAAGGACGCCTTCTTTTATGAAGCGGACGATCGCAGGCACGTTCCACGAGCACTGCTTATTGACCTGGAGCCTCGCGTGATTCAATCGATTAAGAACTCCGCCTACGGGTCACTGTTCAACCCTGAAAACTATTTTCTTGACATTCGGGATCGAGGTGGCGCGGGCAACAACTGGGCGAGCGGCTATACCCAGGGACAGATGCTCGACGAGCTCCTCTTCGATATGATCGACCGTGAGGCGGAGAACGCTGAGTGCTTAGCAGGCTTTCAAATTTGCCACTCGGTTGCTGGCGGGACCGGAAGCGGTCTCGGCTCCTACGTTATGGAACAGCTTCACGATCGCTACCCGAAGCAGGTCGTGCAGACCTATTCTATCCTTCCGAACCAGTCGTACGCAGTGGCCTCGGGCGAACGCCATGCAGACGCAAGGGATTATGCGAACAGCGGCAGCGCCGCCACGGGGCTAGCCAGCGGTGGCGGCAGCGGCGCTGAAGAAGACGATGCGAACGCCATGTTCAGCGATGTTGTTGTGCAGCCGTACAACTCGCTACTGACCTTGCGACGACTCGTTGAATTTGCGGATATGGTCACGGTGCTCGATAATGCAGCACTAAACCGCATCGCGAGTGAGCGTTTATACGTGGACAACCCTACCTTCGACCAGACGAACGCCCTCGTGTCGATGGTCATGGCAGCGTCGACCACGACGATGCGATTCCCAGCGTACAGCCACCAAGATCTGCGGGAGCTGATGTCTACATTGGTGCCGCTCCCGCCTTGTCACTTTCTGGTCGCAAGTTGTACACCGCTCACGATTTACACAGGCGCTGGCGCCACCCAGATGAACGCCAAACATGTGGACACTAACCAGATCGCGTCCGGTGTCGACTGCCTGCCGCAAGTGCTCCCGGTCGCTGAAAGCCGTATTCGAAAAACCTCTGTATACGATGTGATGCGACGCCTAGTCCAGCCAAAGAGCTTGATGGCGAGCTGCCCGCTTCGTCGTGGCTCCTACCTTTCCCTGCTGGGTGTTCTACAGGGTGAAATCGAGGACCCCTCCGAAGTGCAGAGAAGCTTGCAGCGACTGATGGAGCGTGAAAACCTCGGTTTCACACCACTTACATCAGCAAACGTACAGGTGACGCTCGCTCGCAAGTCCCCCTACTTGAAATGCACCCACCGCGTCCGCGGCCTTATGCTCGCAAACCACACTGGCATCTCGACGTTGTTGGGACGCACCATCGCTGCCTACGACAAGCTTCGCAGACGCAACGCTTTTCTGGACAACTACTGCCGAGAACCGCCCTTTGCTTCGAACTTGGACGAGTTTGATCTCGCGAGGGAAACCGCTCAACAGCTTTGCGACGTCTACGCTCAGTTGGAGAACCAAGTTGCAACGCCGCAGGTCAGCGACGATACCCGGTTATGATCTCCGGCTTAGGTCGTCGCCAAAGCACCACCACCGCCGCCCTTTCGGCGCCTCCAGGCGAAAGCAGTACGTCTGTTGAGCTGCGGCACGCAGTGTGCGCTGCTTGTCACGGCCAAGGGGCCTTTCACGTGTGCACTCCTGAAACAGCAAGTCCGCTTCAACGCGCCGACAGCGTAAACACTACACCTTAGCGTGGTGCATACCTCGGATTCAGACGCGTTTTCAGGTTCAAACCAGCACCCAGTACTAGATCCGAACCCATCCCGCCAGACTGGTGCCCAGCGACACGGCTTCGAGCCCGTGAAGCAGCGGCGCCCCCTCTCGTGGCTAACTCGGAGTTCTCATTGTGGAAAACAACACGACCTACCCAGTGCTTACCTGTAAGCGTCTCGTCTGCCCAAAAACAAAACAATGACAACACCAGGAGCAACTGTTCAACAGAGGCGTGAAAGCCCCGCACCAACAACGCTTGATCCTAGCTGCTGCAATGCCACCTGGACGCGGCGTCGGAACACGCGCTTCTGCGAACGCCGTGCGAATGGTTCGCATTCCGTGACGTTCGTTGTAAAGCTGGTGCAATCGTCTACACTGGTCGTTTAATGACGTCCAAATAAGCACTCTTGGCGAGCAGGAATGCCTCCAGTTGATCAGCCCACTGCTTTAGAAGCGGGGGCTGTAGCGGGACTGACGGTGGCGCAGCTCCGTCGGGAGCTTGCCGCGCGAGAAGCTCCAACCAGCGGTAGAAAGGCTGAACTCCAAAAACGTTTGCTGGACCTGTTAGGTGTGAAACTCGAACAAGAGGCTCGCGATGAGGACTCTAGCGTCGCGCCTGGAGCCACACAGGGAGAAGCTGGTCGGGCTACCAACCTTGGAGACGCAACGACGACATCGTCCGCGCAGCAGCAGCAGCAGCAGCAGCAGAAGTTGGCTCAAACCCTGGACCCTGCTGCTCTATCGCCGTCACCGATCCAGTCTAGCGCGGATCCACAGAGCACGACCACCACTCAACGACGAAAACGACGCTGGGCGGAGCCGGCCAGCGCCCCGCCTACCGCGCCCCGGAAACGAAGACCCCTTGATGCACACGACACGCACTTGGATCAAGCTGGGGCAACGCCTGCCGCATCAGAGCTCAGCGCTGCAGCAGAAGCTTCGACATCCTACCAAACGCTAATCGCAGCGACGACCCCAGCAACGACGCAGAGCATTCCGAATAGCAGCGAAAGCGCTGCGTCAGCTCTGAAGCCAGCAGTGCATGCCGCAAACGGCTCGCCGCGAACACCGTTCACGCTGCTCGACCGGTGCATCACCGATCGAGCGCCGTGTCTCGTGAGCTGTCGTCATAATAAAAAGCTCTACGGCACGCTGCGCGCCTATGATAAGCACTTTAACCTCATTATGGAGCATGTACGGGAAATCTGGCAGGAGTCACAACCCGATCGGCCTCCAGACTTGCGCGAGCGATTCATCTCGCGCCTGTTTGTGCGCGGTGACGGCGTGATTTTTATCGTTCGACCCTGCGTATCTGCGACGAGTACAGCGCGCGCACAGCCGTAACGCTGCAGCAGCCGGCATCAATCGGGCGGTGCTGCACGCCTGCCAATGGCTGGTGCTGGTAGCGTCGCAGCGCCTCGATGCATGCAGCGCATGGATGCACGCATGAATGCATGGATGCGTGCGTCCGAAAAGCCGATCGATGCGTGCTCGTGCAAGACCTGGAGCGTCGAACACGTGGCACTTTGCATACAACCTCTTCAAGGCCAGTAACACGTATCTTCGCGGAGAATGCGCTCAGGAACAAATGCGTTGGATTCTTTGATGCCACGCTCGCGGCGACCTCGTTCGCGAAGGACCCGATCTGCACGCTGTTGATTCTCCACGCGTTCTTTTGCTGCTTGCGCCTTCATCATGCGATCGCTTTGCTCTCGCTCACTTAACCCAGGCTGCAGTGCGCCTGCAAGCGCCCGCGCATCTTCGCGGAAACGACTATCGCTGGGCAGCGCCTCCTCGAGCGGCACCGGAAGCGGCGCCTCACCTGGCATATCACGAATATCCCAGTATCGTTGCCCATCAAAATCAACGAATCCGAGGTATGTGCCCTCGAAACTACATAATACAACGGGATCGAGGGCGCTGTGGGAACGCTGGCGTCTGCCGGCGCCCCGGTACGGATCGTTGCGTGCCGATGAAGCCAATGAGGACGACGACAACGACGAACGCTGCAGGTTTGCATCGGAGACGCCATCGGTGACCGACAGACTCGGCGCTTGCTCTCGAATGGCAACCTGGTCCACGTCTTGGCTCGCTCGCCAGTCCATGGACGACCATGGACTGGAGGCAAGCGGACCATTACGCGTAGCAAACTCTGCCAGAAGCTGCTTGACCTGCCGGCGGGTAATTCTTTTGCGTCGCTGTGCGTTCAGTATGGGTTGCCCGGGCCTGCCTGGCTGACTTGGAGTCGTGCTCGAGTCGTCACCGGCAAGATAGCCAGCGTTCGGTGTCTGTGGTGCATCCACACTAGCGATGATGCCACGAAACACATCTGTTGGTATCGGACGGCTCGTATCCAACCCCGATATGGCGCCATTCGAAGCTCGCCCTGTCGGGTAGCTAACGGGACGGCCACCTGCGACTGGGGTTCTCTTGCTGACATTGGCATTGGTGTTAGCGTTAGCGTTATTGCTGCTGCTGTTGTTGTTGTTACGACCGCCAAACATGCGACCGATGCCGCGTGCAACGCCACGAAGCGTGCCAACGAATCCAGTTTTTTCGCTGTTCAGAAGCATGACCGCAACGAGCGCTCGATCCGGCTCCGCAAAAGTCTCGCTGCTTCGCCGTTGTTCGGTGTTTTCACCGTCTGAGAGCGAGGCTCGGCTCGGCATACCGGATGTCGTGAAATTGCGTGGCGGTTCGTACAAGAACACCGCCTTTCCTAGATATTCCAAGCGCCGCTCGCCAAACACAATGCCATGTATTTTCATGTAGGGTAGCCAGAAAATAATGCGCGATCCATCGCGAAAATGGACAACGTTGACGCCGAGGCGTTGTGCGCGAATCGCGTTCTCAAATAGCTGCACGCGAGCGCTGTACGCGCCGAAACCGGTGAACTCATAGGATCGGTCTGCGGCACGGATGCGCCAGTGCGTCACCGGCGGGTGATGACAAGTTTGCTCCAGATAAATCCGGGTTCCATCACTAGGCATACACGCTTGAAAGGTCTCCCCAAGCAAAGGATTGAACGGTTTGAACATGGTTGCCGACTTGTGTAGACCCGCAATGGCAAACGCAATCGTTAACTTGAAGCGATCGAGTGTGTCGGTCGCGTGCGCAGCTGCTTTCAATAGCGTTGAGCAATACGCCCAATCATCGGTTAGGCGCTGAAGGAACGAGCGCGGCTCAAACAGACGAATCGGTAAACTTACGTTCACGAGGTCTTTGCCTTCAATGAAGCTAGAACCAACCTGCCGAAGCATATCCCGGACAACGTGGCGCTGTCGCTCGAGCTCTGCTCGATCAGAGAACCCGACTCCGCCGGCGCTTGCCGCATTCGGAATCCGGTACCAGTCACGTCGCTTCGGGAGCTGAAGCTGCTCCTCTTGTGGCGCGGTTCGCGGTGAGGTATCCACTGGCGACACACTACTGCCGTTGCTGCGTGTTTCCGGCGAGTCGTCCTTCCGTATGCGGGAGGTCGGTGTCGGTTTGGGCCCCACGAAGCTCATGGTGCCTCACGGCGCGGCGGCTGGAGTAGTTGTTGGTAGTCACCAGCCGCCGTCGTTGGCACGAAAGCCCTTGCACAGGATCGTACACTAGCCCGAAGTTTCAAACTTCACCCACAGGCTTTCCACGTCAACTACAATGGATGAATACTAGAGGAACCGCAACCAATTTGCGGGAAAACGGCAGCTGCGGTGCAACGGCCTCCAAGCGACCGCGTTGTTCGTTCGAGTGCTTGCGGGTCGCTCCAAACGCGGTAACGGAGCGGAACTCTGTTCAAAATCCCGTTTAAGTGGGCGTTTCGCTCGTTTGCGTTACTACCCTTCGTCCGCCGGGCGTCCCAAACAACTCCACAAAGCAAAATAGATTCACCGTACGTTTCCGCTGGTGCAACGACTTGTCTACCGCGCCTGGTACCCGGGAATGATGAAGCGCTCGGGTAAACGCTACCAGCCAACGCGTCATCTGTGGCCGCTGGGTAATGCGATGCCGCAGCGCCATCCCTGCAGGGCCGCGGGCCGTGCCTTCACCGTTCGTGTGACGGAATCGAACGCATCGCGTGACACGCCAAGTGTCTAGTCTAGCGCCCAAAGCCGCAGAGGTTGCAACGGGCGCGAGTTAGCGCAGTCGCAGCAGTAGGAGCGCCCATATGAACCTTATAAAGTACTGGATTTCTCGTTTGATGGAAGATCCCGAGGAACGGGAGCGAAAGCTAGAAAGTTATGTAATGGAAGCGTCCAAGGGTATCACACTTGCTATGGAGCTCGGCAGACCGACGGAGAGAACGGCGGGGAGTCTGGGAACCACACAGTCGTCACGAGGTATACGTGGCGCGACTGGTGCTGTAACAGAGAGCCGGCCTACCACGATGCAGCGTGTGCTTGCTCTTCTGAAGGCATACGATGAAAAAGCCTCGGCGCCTTGACGTTTCTGAGAAACGCGTTTCGCAGCAAGTTCGTGCAAAGAAGCCAAACGTACTTCCGAGTAGCAGAGACGCTTTGTCTTTACAAGCTTTTTAATATGGGACTCACGAGAGGCCGGTCGACGATGGAGTGTGCGGATTGTAGGTTGATGCGAACCTCACATGCCGAAGACGTTTTCCAAGAGAAGAGTCGTTGCTCGCGAGCTGTAAGCGACATACTGTACGTTGCTGTTGCCAGGATTCATCGGCGACGAACGGCCTGAGAAGCAGAACCAACCAATATCATGCCCTCACTGGCGCCGCCACAGAGAAATCAAAGTCAACACAACGAAAAGATACTGTGCAGGCACTGCGCTACTCGGTGCCTCGCACCTCATTGGTTGAAGCAGGCATCAGATGCATGTGCGCAGCGTTCTACAACAAACAGTCTCTGGTATTTTCACGAGAAATTCTTCCCGAAATCGATGTAAACGCAGTGCACACTCCTTGCTGAGGAATAGCGGATACGAATTCTAAAATAGGGCGCTCGCGACGCGTTCTGTGAAAGACAGAGCAAAAGCCTTTGCTTTGTGTACGCATTGACGATCCCACGACTGGTCTAGACGGAGCTCGTCGAGAATCAGCGGGTGTTGTTGGTGGCGGGTTCTTGACATTCCGCTGCGCAGACCCGGATGTCGAGGATTCACGGCATACAGGCGCGGTTGCGGCATGCACATCGTCCGCTGAAACGTGGAGTGCCATTCCGCGCCATGCGACTCCATGGCGCCAATGCTCGACCTCCTGTGAAGCGAGCCCGATGAACCATGACATTTGCCAAAGGAATGCCGCCCGCAGCGCCCCTGCAGATCCGGGAGCTTTGCATGCGCATTCGAGCATGGCCAAGTGATTGAACCGAGCGACTCTCGCTTGCCCGCTGGCGTAAAGGTTTTTCACAGGCGGGAGTTTCACTGTAGATTCTGATGCCGCAGACGCTCGAAAATGACTCTGGCATTCGTGGCATGTGTGCATCGCGGAAGGAGAGCAGCATATCTGGCAGCTTCAACAGCCTAGTTTTCAATCGATGTGCACCAAGTTCGGTTCTTTGAACCCAGCGCTGGGCATCTTAGACGTCGGTGTTGCGCCTGCAGTGAATGTGGTGCGCGTATGGAAGCACATTCACAGCTCCCGGTTGCGAGAGATTGTCCACGATGCAGGAGGATTGTGCTGGCAGGATTTGAAATCGGTGCCAATGCGTCTCCGCTTGCGTCCAGAAGCGCCGTTCCTCGGCGCTCGCCATGGCTCGCGCCCGATTCCGCGACCTGAATCGCTACGAGCGCACCCCGAGCCCAGCATGAACAGTGATGCTCGCGTCTGCTCACAGCAGCGCGAAGAGCTCCCTTTTTACAGCTTTTCATCGTCATCCTGATCAGGAAAGGCTTTGGCGGCATCTCATAGAGTCCGGGCAAGGAGCGAGACCAGCTGGTCTGTCAACGCTGAACTCGATACCTCGGCAGATGGTCGCTTATGCTCGTGTTCGGGGCGTCGCCTTCGTTCGAGCGACGCAGTTCAAAGAGGCTGCGGGTACGGGAACGCAAGCACCCCGCTACGAAGCACCCCCGTCCGTACAATCGTCCAGGAAAATCGCGAAAACGCATGCATGCACGACGGACACGTGTCCAGACACGTTCGAGATTCTGCAGACACGCACGCGCATCCATGCGTGAACGCTCGAACATCCGTCCGTGGGCATGGCGGGAAACATGCGTGAAACGCATGTACAACTTCACCGACAACGCAACATGGAATTTTCGCCTCTGTGAAGTGCTTTACCAACTAGAGCAGTCCCCATGATTTCAACGAGAAGGTTTCGCTCGCTTTTGATGCTCTGGTGGCTCTCGAGCAGTGCATTTGTTCAGCACTTGGCAGCGGCTCAATCACGCTCTTTCTCCGTGAGGCAAACAGAGTGCAGTACCGGGTCGGGATGGACGCGTAACGCAGAATCCGCACGCGTGGTGAACGCATCGTTTCGCACAGAGACGCCAAACGGAACAAGCTCAACTTGGTTATCCGCATTGGAGCATGGAGAACGATCCGTGGGCATGCTCAAATTCACGTTTCCGTCTCTGCCTCCGGTTTCTTTTGGGCAGATTCCCTCGCTCAATGCGCAGATCCCGAGCATACCCACCATTGGCTACCCGTGCTGTATGTCGTGCTGTACTCGCGATTGCTGTTGCTGTGGCTGCTCGACGGTACCGACACCCACGCTGGTTCAGACTCCATCTCAGCGGCAATCGGACACGCCATCGACACCTTCGTCACAATCGAGAACAGTCAGCGCGCCTCCATCGCCGATTTCGAGACCGACCAGCACCGGCTTCTTCTGTCAGAGTGGGCGTGGAATCCAGGTCCACTGGACTTGGGTGGATCAAGCAGCGGGCTTGGTACGCTGGACGTTCCAGAACCCTACTGAATCACAAGGCGTCGTGGTGCTCACCCGCGGTGTTCTCGGCAGCGGCTGGTACGCATTCGGGAACGCCTTCTGGCCAGCGTACCTGGAAACCGGCCTGACACACATTGGCACTGGGCCGTACGCCCCAATTGAAGGCCCCGTGCAGAACTTGCCGCTGGCGCTCGTCGGCATCCGCCATCCGGGCGTTGCCTTCGTGTTCCCGATTCGCGGGGGCGCAACAATCACCGTCGACGAGGGCGGCTATGCGGGCTCCGAGCCGTACTGCCACGAGCTCGTCGATGTGAACTTCATACAAAACAGCGCATACCAGATCACGTACAACGTGGCGTTCCAGTGCCACGATTTTGCGGGAACGACGCGCTGCCCGCCGGATCCCTACCTGAACACGTTTCCCGTGTATGCCCCGATCGACGGATCCCTGGAGGGTGCGTTCTGGCCCTCGGCGGGTGACCTCATTTTGCCGGCTGTGGTCGTGCGCGAACGGGCGATGCTACCGCGTCGAGGCAACTGCCTCTCGGGAGAAATGCAGGTGCGCTTGCGCAACGGCTCGATGCGAGCCCTTCGAGAGCTGCGTGTCGGCGAATGGATATGGACACGTGCCGCCACTGAGCCGCACGCTCGTCTGCTGACGCAAGTGTACGGATTTGCAGACTATGAACCCGAGGACTATGGAGTCTTCTATCTCCGGATCACTACGGATCATGGCACATTGGAACTCTCTGCGGATCATTTGGTGGCGGTGAAATCCCCCTCCGATGGCCAGATCAAGATGGTACCAGCGTGCAGGTTGGAGGTCGGCTCCAGGCTGCTCGTGGAGGCGCTGACAACCGCCATTGTCGTGCGGATTGATCAAACCACTGTGCATGGTGCATTGGCACCACTCACCGATACAGGGACGCTTCTCGTGAACGATCATCTGGTATCTTGCTACAGCGGCCGCGTTTCGCAGGTATGGGCGCACCTCGCGTTTCTCCCTCTCCGCGTCTACCATCGGGTCAAGCGGTACACTGCGAGCGCCTGGTCGATCGCGCCTCATGCGCAAACGCAAACCCCGCCCCAACCGACGTTCAGCAGAAGCGGGATTCATCCGTATGCCCGCTTCCTCATCATGATTTGTCGTGCGTTGGGACCGCTCTGCCCCGCACGCGATGCGCTCTGATCGAGATACTCCAGTCACGCACCTTAAACGCTCTCATCGCTTCGCATTTGACGAATACATCACGACTTGAATGAGGAAAATGCTGTGAAAAACGACTGGGTTCGGATCCTATGCGAGATGTCCTCGAGGTGCTCGTGTACCATGAATGAAGCGTGCGACCTCAGGTCTGTGCTGGTATCCGGGTACGGGGTGGTATCGCGCTCGGCGCGTGCAACCATGCAGCCTTGCCAACAACAACGCACAGGTTTGCACGCGGAGTGTGCGATAACCAGGGACTAGGCGCGTCTTGCAGCCGAAACTGCACTTGATTTCGTCCGGGACGTGTCGCCGCAGCGGGTACGGCTTCTTGAATCTGGTAGTCACTGGGACACAACCCGCTAGGCGTCTAGGTGCAAAGAGGATGCCCGTCGGAGAGTGCCGATTGCGCGGCACGGTTGCGTAGCGATTCACCAGCGGCAGAGGCAGAGCTCAGGTCCAACACAGCCATCACGGGACGTGGTACCCGCTCCACAGCGTTTGTGTTCCGCGTCGACGCCTGATACGCCTCCACGCATCCCAACAGACAGGATCGGTGGCTCTCTAGTCGGAAGTCTCGCCCTGGAAGAGACTCCCTGCAAGGTTGCGTTCTCGGTTCGCCCTGGGCCGACACGATCCGCTTACGGACCAGACACCAGTGGGCGTAGCGGACAGCCTGTTCCGACGCGCGCACCGCAGTCACCACGCCACAGACTGTGCAACAGACGACTGGACACGATCTCGGTGTTCGCGTTCATCTAGAACCAGCTCTCACGTTTTCTTGATCGGTACGGATTGGACGCGTGGACTGGTTCTTGCATCGAGGCTGTACGTATCTCCGGCCAGTCGTAGCGCTGCGTCTGCAGCAATGCGTTTACGGCCTCTGATTTTGCTTCGATTCCACGAGAATACTGGCATGCAGAGACCATAAACACAAGTGTGAGACCGCTGTTCTGTAATCTATTGAAGAGGGATTGTCTAGCGCATAGCAAGGCGCTATAACGATTACGCGTTCCAGGGAAACGGCAGGCGCTCCCGGAAGCCGCACGGCAGAGGTCCCGACCCCGGTCCCAGACTTTCGTAAAGGTTCAAGGTGCTCGGCACACGGACATGCTTTCCAAAAGTGTAGGTGCTATGAGCCAAGACCATCAAGACTCGATCGAAACACTCGCCTGGAACGCTTCTGATGCATCAAGGCAGGCGTATTCCATTTGGTCGACGGAAACAGTACTGCATATGTCGCTGCCCGAGCTGCAGTGCTGGTACGCGTGTCAGCCGCGAAGGCCGCGTGGTGTTCGCCTCATGCCCCCAGTACGACAAAGCAAAACGGTTTCCGCTCTGCAGACCGAGGATCCGATGAACGACTTGAAGAGCGCGCTCCAGGGTGCGCGTCCGCAGAGCGCTTCAGCAAACTCGTCATATGGAAGCGAACGCGCTTGCAGTCTGCAGTCACGCTGATGGCGCAGCAGGCGTCGAGAGTGCCGTCTTCCATGACTCGAAACGCGAGTGCGTACTTCAACGGACAAGAGCCTCGAGCTGACGCCCTGAGAAGCACCCCAAAGCCGTTGTATCTGTATCAGAAGACCGTTGCAGCGGCAGCATCAACAGCAACAGCGCACGATCCGAGAATACGGTAGGCAAGTATATCAGGCTCCGATGCCTGCGAGCCCCTGGATAGTTCCAATTATTGATGCAGACAGCAAGTCTGGTGCGGGTAACGTGTACGTCGCGGTGCGTCGAGACGAGTGGTGATCGCTTCTATCGTGTTACATAGCATTCGCGCCTGCAGAGGAACTCAGGTAGACTCG
>Ga0123519_10002982_pt1 | contig 28339 bp, 28 predicted proteins | sample YelNatPaOPRAMG02_FD_87396 | JGI IMG/M metagenome (GOLD analysis project Ga0123519, IMG submission 87396) | Hot spring microbial communities from Yellowstone National Park - Yellowstone National Park OP-RAMG-02 (version 2) | ecosystem: Environmental > Aquatic > Thermal springs > Hot (42-90C) ...
ATAATACCGTAAAGCGAATTTCTGCTTAATAATTGTCCTACTTCATCAATTCTCTTATTAGCAGTTTGTTCAGTAGTAGTAATCTGAATGCCTAATTGATTTGCAGTTTGTGAAATAGCGGAGCTATTTTCTTGCGTTTTGTTTCTTAAACTGTCAATGCTTTTGTTGGCATTTGAAAGTTTAGTATTTAGATTGCTTATTTCAGATTTTAAACTGCTATTTTCTTTCTGCAAGGTTTGAATACTTGATTTCAAAGGTTGTAATTCCTTTGCCAAATCTTCTTTGTTAAATGTTTCTGTTTGGGCAAAAGCGTTTATGCTAGCCAAAACAGAGATTGTTATTAGTATTTTCTTCATAATAATACGATTTATAAACTTCTTAACCAGCCAATCAAAAACATAACACCTAAAAATGCAGCAATTCCAAATACAACTTCCAAACCTTCCTCACCCCAAATCAGACCTACAACTAACAGGAATACGGCAATGCCAAGGCACCATTTAGCCCACACAGGCAATGATTTTAGAGTCATCTTAACATTTGAAAAAGTACTTTCTGTCTTCCAGTAACAGATATACTTTACCTTATTTACTTGTGTGAAGCTTAACTTGCTTATCACAAATTCAGCTAAATACCTGTATACGATAAGTTGATACCGATTTTTAGTTCTTTTTATTTTTTCTACATTTTTATGAGTAATTACTTTAAGAATTAATTCAACAACTTTGTCCCAATCAATTGATTTTTCAATTATCTGATTTACTTTGCTCCAATTTATTGTTTGATTATAGCCTAATGGCATTGCACGAACTTCGGCAATAATTTTAGCTTTGTTGGTTTCATAAGCCTCTTTAACCAATTGTAATAATTCAATTGCCTGTGAAAGCTCTCTATCTTTCATTTCTGTAAGCGTATCAATGCTATCTTTGACCCTGTCTTTTGTTAGTTTTCCAATTGCAAGTTTTTCAGCCAACTTTGCCAATTCAATTGCTTTTTCAGTATAATCGGTTTTGCTATCTATCTCTAGCATATAATTGAAAAAGTCAATACTGCATTGTAGAACCTCATTGGCAACTTTATCAGAAACTGAGGTGTATTTTAAATCGGATGCACCAACAATACTTTTGAGTTGTGTCAAATCGTTTGCCGTTGCTGTAAACAACTCATGTCCAGCTTTTGCTGCGTTGGCTTTATTTGCTTTTCGTTTGTTTTTTGCGGTTTCAATTTTATGCTCAATTTGTTCAATAAATTTTTGGGCAAATCCTTTCACAAAATCCTGTTTAGCAATAAATTCTTGCTTGTTAAGTATTTCAAGAAATTTAGGAAGTGAACTTTTCTTGTTTGCTTCTATATCGGAATGAAGTTGATTAAGAAATAAAAGTTGAAGTTCCTTTTTATTGGTTTTATATGTTTCGTCCACGACCGAAGTAACGAACTTAGCTACCAAATCGCTTTCGAGAAAATATAAACTTGCCACTATAGCATTACTTAAATTGCCTTTTGCTCGGACAAAATTTAGCAAAGAGTAGTTATGAAAAGCAGAAAAGTTTTTTTCAGTAACTGGTTTCCAAAGTATTTTTCCTTCTTCGTCAGTTTTGGTAATTAGTTTGTCCCAAATCTTATAAGCAGTTTCTATGTCTCCACTTTTCAAAGCTTCAAATGCTGCTTCGTCTGTAATGGGGTTTCCATTCCAGAACCAAAATAGGGCTGCATTTATTTTGTCATTGTTAAGGTAAAGTTTTGATGCCGCTTCTTCAACACTTTCTAAAGTTCTATGAAATGCCCCAAGTACAGGGAAACTAAAGTCGTCCTGTGGGTCTTGTTCAGCTTCAAGATAATTTTTGAGTCTATTAATTTGTCTCATTTGCTCTCTTGCAGTTGCCCCTGCAAGTAAACCAACTATCCGATATGGGTTGTTTTTAATTAAGTTCATATATACTGTCAGTTATAATTTTCGAATTTATGGTTTTTGATGTGGTGGCAAAAAATGATTCTTTTTGTTTTGCAAAGCGTTGGCTTGTATGTAGGGCAAAAACAAATGTACCATTTGTATGTTTGGCTAAAATTGTTTTTAACAAATGTGCAATGGGAAAAAATAAAAATTCAGAAGCATTGGCTTTTGAGTCAGCTGTCTGATGGTTCATTTGTCCAATTACTTTATATTTATTTCTGTCGTTCATTCTTGCTGTGTCGACTTTTAGGCTTGCAGGTGATGTCAGACTATGTGAAAAGTAAGTTCATATTTTTTAAGATGAAATAATTTACCAAACCAAATTGGATAACGATTTATGCCATTACCCACTACGAAGGCAATATCATTTTTATTTCTTTCGATTATTTGTTTTATATCTGTTGTCGTCATAGGTTTTGTGCTAACTCGTTTTTATAGGAATTGTATGTATAACATTGACCATTTGTTGCATATTATACGAACCCAGTTTGCAATTTTCAAGAAAAGATTTTAGTGTATTTTTTAGATATAGTCCTCCTATTTCTGATTTTAAATATTTTTTTCGATTTTTGGCATCAATCTCATTTTTTCACGCTTCATAGTATATAAGTTTTCAAAGTCTAATTCCTTTAGTGGAACGATTAATTCCTTTATTGTGCCCAAAAAATCTTTTCTTCAAATTATTGGTATAGCCAATATACCAAGAGTAATATTTTAAACTTTAAAGAAAATAAACGTAATAAAATAACATAAAATTTCTAACGGGACAAACATGTATAATTGTTGGTGAAATTACCAGTAACCATTCATAAATTTAATTTATCAATTTTGATAAATATATGCAAGAACATTTAGAAAAACAATATAGGAATTAAAGTTAAGAAATTACAGCTTTAAAACAATAAAAGCTTATCTCAGTTGTTTAAAAGAGTATTTTAATTTTAAAAAATTTAATTTAGAAAAAATAGAATAAGAAAAAATAAAACAGTTTTTATTAAGCAAGCAGGGAAAAATTAAAAATCTCAAAAACATCAACAAAGGAAAGAGCAAAATATTTACTATAAAATTGTTTGCGGATAAAAAAATAATGAGTTAATTACTTTGTAAGAAATAGAATTGTTTGAGTGTTTTATCATTTAACTTATAGGAGGAAAAAAACGTAAGAGATTTTAAATAAATTAAAATTGATGATGCTTAGATAAAGATGTTAATAGGCAAAAAACTAAAACAAGTTTTGAAGGGAATTTAAAATAATTATAAAACTGAAAAATCAGGCAAATTCAGGAAGATATATTTCTATAAATCGTGAAGTTGAAGATATGTTTTAATTAATTGTTATATTTGGTATTTTTAACAATTGAAAAATTAACCCAAAAACTATGGCAGCAACTACCATTATTATTATCGTTTTAGTTCTATTTGTACTAATTACGCTTCTGAAGACTGCAGTGGTTGTTCCTCAAAGACAGGTTTATATTGTTGAAAGATTAGGAAAATACCATGCAACTTTAGAAGCAGGATTTCATATACTTGTTCCTTTTATTGATAGGATTGCTTATCGTCATTCATTAAAGGAGCTTGTAATAGATGTTCCACCACAGATGTGTATTACAAAAGACAATATACAGGTTGAAGTTGATGGAATTTTATATTTGCAAGTAATTGATCCTATTAAAGCTTCTTACGGGATAAGCAATTATACATTTGCTTCAGTGCAACTTGCACAAACAACAATGAGAAGTGAAATTGGTAAGATTGAACTTGATCGTACATTTGAAGAGAGAGAAAAGATTAATTCTGAGATTGTTGCAGCTGTTGATAAAGCAGCCGAACCATGGGGTATTAAGGTGACTCGTCACGAGATAAAAAATATTGTTCCACCCGCCAGTATTAAGGATGCAATGGAAAAACAAATGCGTGCTGAACGTGAGAAACGAGCTTTGATAGCCGAATCAGAAGGAGATAAACAGGCAAAGATAAACCGCGCAGAGGGTGATAAACAGGAAGCAATTGCACGGTCTGAAGGTGAGAAGATGAAAAGAATTAATGAAGCAGAAGGTCGTGCTCAAGAAATTGAAAGAGTTGCACAGGCAACTGCACGTGGTATAAGGATGATAGCAGAAGCTATTAATGAACCCGGTGGAAAAGATGCAGTTAACCTTAGAATTGCAGAAACTTATATTGCAGAATTTGGAAAACTTGCCAAAGTAAATAACACAATGATTATTCCTCAAAACATTGGTGATGTTGCTGGAATGGTAGCGGCTGTAGGTAAAGTATTTACTGAAATGAATAAACAAAATCCAAAATAGCTATGGAAGGACTTTCAACTGTTGCATGGTTTTTAATTGGTGTTGGATTTATGTTACTTGAGTTTATTATTCCAGGTTTCATAATCTTTTTCTTTGGAGCTGGTGCCTGGATAGCAGCTCTGATTACTGCCCTTGGAATTAGTGATTTAAATGTGCAACTGTTGGTTTTTCTAATTTCATCAATACTCTTACTGGTTTTTTTGAGACGAAGTGTGAAGAGATACTTTGAAGGAAAAGTTTCAAAAAAAGATATATCTGATGATTTAATTGAATCCGTAAAAGGTGAAAAAGCAGTTGTAGTTAGTGATATTTCCCCTAATATGATTGGTGGGAAGGTAGAATTTCATGGTACTCATTGGAATGCAGAGGCAGACGAGGAAATAAAAAAAGGTGAAGTTGTTGAGATACTTGAGAGAAAAAATCTTGTGTTAAAAGTTAGAAAGATTTCCTGAAAATAAAAAATTCTTTGAAAAACTTAAAATTAACTAAATTGAACATTACAGTAATTGGAACTGGTTATGTGGGATTAGTGTCAGGTACTTGTTTCGCTGAAATGGGAAATAGTGTCATTTGCGTAGATAATGATGAGATAAAGTTGAAGAAATTACAAGCTGGGATTGTAACTATTTATGAGCCCGGACTTGAGATTTTGTTTGAGAGAAATATTAAGAAGAACAGACTTGTTTTCACTGATAATTTAGAAGAAGCTGTGACTAAATCTGAAGTGATTTTTTTCTGTCTTCCAACTCCTCAGGGAGAAGATGGTGCTGCTGACTTAAAATATGTTTTAGGAGTAGCTTCAGAGGTCGGGAAAATTCTTGCTCACAATCCTAATACTGGATATAAAATTATTGTAAATAAGAGTACTGTACCGGTTGGAACAGGATTGTTAGTGGAAAAGGAGATAAAAAAATATGGTTTTGAAAATTTTGATGTAGTTTCCAATCCCGAATTTTTAAGAGAAGGTTTTGCAGTTGAAAATTTTATGAAACCCGATAGAATTGTTATAGGGTCATCAAGCTCCAGAGCACTTGAAATTATGAAACAACTCTATGAACCATTTGTGAGACAGGGAAATCCTATTCTTGAAATGGATATTTCAAGTGCTGAGGTAACAAAGTACGCCTCAAATAGTTATCTTGCAATGAGAATAACATTTATGAATGAATTGGCAAATTTCTGTGAAAAGGTTGGGGCAGATATAGACCTTGTCAGAAAAGGAATGGGAACAGACACTCGCATTGGTAAAAGATTTCTATTTGCAGGAATTGGTTATGGTGGCTCATGTTTTCCGAAGGATGTTAAGGCATTAATTAAAACATCAAAAGAAAAAGGATCTGAAATTAGACTCTTAACACTTGTTGATGAAATCAATAGCAGGCAAAAACTTATCTTGATTGATAAAATTCATTCTCATTTTGGAGATGATCTTAAAGGACTTCACTTTGCAATATGGGGACTCTCCTTTAAACCAAATACAGATGATATGAGAGAGGCACCATCTCTTGTTATAATCAAAGAGCTTTTAGAATCTGGCTGTAGCATCAGAGCTTACGATCCTGCTGCAATGGAAACAGCCCGAAGTTTTCTTGGAAATAAAATTGAGTATGCTGAAAATGAATATGAAGCTCTAAAAAATGCAGATGCTCTTGTGATTGTTACAGAATGGAATGAATTTAGAAATCCTGATTTTGAAAAACTTAAAATGCTATTAAAAAATCCAACTGTATTTGATGGAAGAAATATTTTTTCACCTGAAGATATGAAAAAGTTTGGATTTAATTATTACAGTATAGGTAGAAAAACAGTTCTTCAATAATCAAACATTTAATTCTTGTTTAAAATATTCATAGGTAATTCTTAATCCTTCCTGTCTTGAAATTTTTGGTTCCCAGCCAAGAATTTCCTTTGCTTTTGAAATGTCAGGCTGACGGACTTTTGGATCATCTTCTGGTAAATCTGTAAATATGATTTTAGCCTTTGATTTTGTAAGAGTTAAAATTTCCTCAGCAAACTGTTTTATAGTTATTTCTTCTGGATTACCAATATTAACAGGATAAATGTAGTCACTCATCAGGAGACGATATATACCCTCGATCATATCAGAAACAAAACAAAAAGAGCGAGTTTGTGTGCCGTCCCCAAAAACAGTAATATCTTCACCCTTAATAGCTTGAGAAAAAAATGTCGGTAAAGCTCTACCATCGTCCAATCTCATTCGAGGTCCGTATGTATTAAAGATACGAACAATTCTTGTATCGAGATTATGAGTTCTGTGATATGCCATTGTAATAGCTTCCATAAATCTCTTTGCTTCGTCATATATGCCACGCAGACCAATCGGATTAACATTTCCCCAGTATTCTTCTTTTTGTGGATGAATTAGAGGGTCTCCATATATTTCGGAAGTTGATGCAATCAAGAATCGAGATTTTTTTTCTTTTGCAAGACCAAGAAGATTATACGTGCCAAGCGATCCTACTTTCAGAGTATGTATAGGCATCTTAAGATAATCGGCAGGACTTGCCGGTGAAGCAAAGTGTAAGATATAATCAAGTTGCCCCGGTACATGAACAAATTTTGTTACGTCGTGAAAGTAAAATTCAAAGTTTTTGTTTGGGAATAAATGTTCAATATTTTTTAAAGAACCTGTTATCAGATTATCCATTCCAATAACGAAGTCACCTTCAGCAATAAAACGGTCACAAAGATGAGAGCCGAGAAATCCAGCAGCTCCAGTGATTAATACTCTTTTATTCATAATTTGTGAAAAGATTTGAATGCAATATATTATTTCTAAATTGGAAATTAAATTCATTATGTATCAAGTTGGTGAATTTCAAATATTCAATTTTCAGAAATAATTTTTAAAATTTATAAAAGATTGATGGATTTGGCTTCGACTTTTATTATAATTTATTTGTCTTGAGATAGAAGCAAAAAATAGTGATTTTTGATAAATATCATTTATATATCCAAAATAAAGTAAATTGTGAAGACTTTTTTTCTTTTAGTTTACAACTCGTAAAAGGATTTGAAAATCTGTAATGAAAACAATAAGAAAATTAATGTTATGTAGATGAAAAAATATCCCACGGTTTTCTGGACTTCTAATACAGTAGAACTTTTTGAACGTGCTGCATACTATGCCTTTTTTATTTCAGTTACTAAATATCTTACTGAGGTAGTTGGTTTTAATGATATTTGGGCTGCATGGATTAGTGGAGTATTTTCAGCAGGATTATATCTTCTACCTCCCTTTACTGGAGCAATGAGTGATAGGATTGGATTTCGCTCCGCAATTGTTCTTGCATTTGGGTTGTTGTCTATAGGGTATGCTGTCTTGTGGCTTTTCCCATATAAAGTACTTGTTATTTCTGCATTAATAATAATTATGTTAGGTGGCTCAATTATCAAACCAGTAATTACAGGAACTATTGCAAAAGTTACATCAGATGAAATAAGAGCTAAAGGATACTCAATCTTTTATACTGTAGTAAATATTGGGGCTTTTGCAGGAAAGACCTTTGCTTATCCATTGCGTATAAATCTCGGACTAAGTCAAGTTAATGCTTTTGCTTCTGTAATATGTTTTATTGCACTTGTTACAGTTTTCTTTTTTTATAAAGGTATTAAAAAGAATGAAACGGTTAGAAGTTTTAGAGAAGTTGTTCAGGGATTTGTTCGAGTTTTTACCAATCTCAGGTTAATTACCTTAATACTTATAGTAAGCGGTTTCTGGATAATACAGGGGCAGTTATATGCTACAATGCCTAAATACGTTACACGGACTGTTGGTGAGACAGCCTCCCCTGAGTGGATTGCAAATGTAAATCCATTAGTTGTAACAATATTTGTTGTGTGGATTACACATCTTACTAAAAAGTTGAAACCGGTAACCTCAATGAACATTGGTATGTTTATAATGCCATTTTCAGCTTTACTTATGGCATCGAGTTCAATGTTGGAAAATTTACTTGGAGGTTCTATCTCTATATTTGGAATAGTATCTGCACACCCCATAACTATAATGTTAATAGCTGGAATAGTATTTCAAGGACTTGCTGAATGCTTTATTTCACCAAGATACCTTGAATATTTTTCTTTACAGGCACCCAGGGGTCAGGAGGGCCTTTACATTGGATTTGGATACCTTTATTCATTTTTTGCTAATATATTAGGATTTGGAATCTCAGGATATTTATTAACGGCTTATTGTCCAGATCCAAAAACCTTAACTCCTGAGCAAATTCCTTATGCATATACTAATGCAAATGTAATATGGTATTACTTTGCAGGGATAGGGTTATTAGCTGCACTTTTGCTAATTATTTACAGGAAAGTGACTGAAAGTATTGATAAAAAGCAACTTTTGTTAAATGAACAGGCTTAATATAAATTAAAGTCAATGAAAGAGAAAATTTTTTTAATAGATGCAATGTCTATGATTTATCGAGCGTATTATGCGATGATCTCAAGACCCTTAGTTAATATGGAAGGTAAGAATGTTTCTGCAGTCGCAGGTTTTTTAAATTCAATACTGAAAATTCTTGATGAAGAAGATCCTGACCATTTTGCAATTTGTTTTGATACAGAAAAACCCACTTTCCGTCATAAAGCATATCCCAAATATAAAGCCAATAGACTTGAAATTCCTACAGATATGCCATGGCAGATTGATAAAGTAAAAGAAATAGTTAAAGTAATGAACCTCCCGTTGTTAGAGGTTGATGGCTATGAAGCTGATGATATTATTGGTACTCTCGTAAAGCAGGCATCGAAAGAAGATATTACAAGTTATATGGTAACAACTGATAAGGATTATATGCAACTTGTAAATGATAATGTTATGCTTTATAAACCCTTGCCAGGAAATGCACAGAATATAGAGATAATTGATAAAAATGGGGTAGTAAAAAAATTTGGTGTACCACCTGAAAAAGTAGTTGATGTTCTTGGTTTAATGGGCGATAAAACAGATAACATTCCCGGTGTACCTGGAATTGGAGAAGTAACAGCAATTCAATTAATAAAAGAATTTGGTTCAATAGACAATATATATCGAAATATTGATAAAATAGATAAACCAAAGTTAAAAGAAAAGTTGCTAACTTATAAAGATGATGCTTACCTTTCTAAAAAACTTGTCACAATTTATACTCAAGTTCCTCTTGCTCTGAGTATACATCAGCTTAACATTAAAGAATATGATACTGATAGAGTTATAAAAAGTTTAGAATCTTTAGGTTTGAAATCTCTTGCAAGAAAAATTTCAGAAAGACAGGCGAAACTAATTTCTAAAAAAGAAGTTCTTAGCGATGAAGAAGTGTTAATACCAGTTAATGCCCCTATGGAAGAAGACGAAGAAACTGAAATTCCAATTTTAATAAAAGGAGAGAAAATTGAACCGGAATCAGAAAATAGTGTAAAAGTTTTTAAAACATTAAAAGATATCCCACATCAATATTTTACAATTGATAATAAAAAAAGTTTTGATGAATTAGTTAAAAAATTGAATAATCAATTATTGTTGGCTTTTGATACAGAAACTAATGGTCTTGATTTTGTAAATTCTGATATTATTGGAATGTCATTTAGTTTCAAAGAAGGAGAAGCCTACTATATACCTTTGAAAGGTGTAAAAAGAAAGAAGCAGGATAACATCTCTTTTTTTGAAGAAACTACTACTGAAACAAAAACGGGTATTGACTTTGAATATGCTATAAGAGAAATAAAAACTATACTTGAGAATAAAAAAATTGCAAAAGTTGGACAAAACATTAAATTTGATTATCTGATGATGAGAAAGTATGGGATCGAATTGAAAAATATTCATTTTGATACAATGATAGGAGCTTATATTTTAAATCCTGCTGGGATACATAATATGGACTACCTTGCAGAATATTATCTAAAATATAAAACCATACATATAAATGAGTTGATTGGACAGGGGAAATCTCAGAAATCTATGGCAGAGATTCCTATTGATAAAATTTCAGAATATGCTGCAGAAGATGCGGATGTTACTCTTCAATTATATTACAGGATAAAGTATGAATTAATGAAAGAAAAACTATATACTTTGTGTGAGGAAATTGAATTTCCACTTATTGAAGTGCTTGCAGATATGGAATTTACAGGTGTAAAAATTGATAAAGCAGTATTAAAAGTACTGGATAAAGAAATAACAAAGCTAATGAGCGATGCAGAGGATAAGATTTATTTCCTCGCTGGTGAAAAGTTTAATATTAATTCTACAAAACAATTACAGGAGATTTTGTTTGATAAGTTGAAATTGACTGTTCAAAAGAAAACCAAAAAAGGTAGTCGTTCAACAGATGTATCAGTGTTAGAAGAACTTAAATTTGTACATCCAATCGCTTCTGAGTTACTTGAATATAGAATGTTGTCAAAACTCAAAACAACTTATATAGATGGTCTAATAAATTCAATAAATCCACAGACAGGTAGAATTCATACATCATTTTTACAAACGCAAGCTGCAACTGGTCGGCTGGCAAGTGTTAATCCAAACTTGCAGAATATACCAATCCGTACTGATATAGGAAGGTCAATCAGGAAAGCTTTTGTACCTGAAAATAATCAGTATGTTATTTTATCAGCAGACTACTCTCAAATAGAACTTAGAATAATGGCTCACTATTCAGAGGACGATAATTTTATTAATGCTTTTAAAAAAGGTAGAGATATACACACAGAAACTGCAATGAAAGTTTTTGACGTAAAGTCTAAAAAAGATGTTACTGCTGGAATGCGTCGAAAAGCAAAAGAAGTCAATTTTGGAATTATTTATGGAATAGGAGCATTTGGACTTGCACGAAGACTTGAAATAAAAAATACTGAGGCAAAGGAAATAATTGATAGATATTTCCGTGAATTTCCAAAAGTTAGAGAATATATGCAACGAACAATCCAGTTTGCAAGAGAAAATGGATATGTAGAAACTTTAATGGGAAGGCGTAGATATCTACCTCAGATAAATAATCAAAATGCAACAGTAAGAGCAGAAGATGAAAGGGCGGCAATCAATATGCCAATTCAGGGAACAGCAGCTGATATGATTAAAATTGCAATGATAAAAATTTTTAGAGAATTCAGTAAACGAAAACTTAAATCCAAAATGTTGTTACAAGTTCATGATGAACTTGTTTTTGAAGTTGAAAAAAATGAACTTGAAGAAGTTAAAGAAATTGTTGTTACTCAAATGAAAACAGCTATTCCTTTGAAAGTGCCTGTAGAGGTTGAAGTTGGAATAGGAAATAACTGGTTTGAAGCACACTAAATAAAGTATAAAAAATGTCCAAAATAGTTAGTGCATATATGGAGTGTTATGTTGCTTATAAAAGCAAAAAACGTATTGAATACCTTTTGTTAAAACGCAGTAAAGATAAAGAACCTTATCCGGGTATCTGGCAAATAATTACAGGAAAAGTTGAAAAAAGAGAAAAAGCTTATGAAGCGGCTTATAGAGAAGTAGTTGAAGAGACATCACTTAAAATATCTAAGCTTTATTCAATACCAAAGGTTACAGGTTTTTACACTGCTTATAATGATAGAATACATTTAATCCCATTATTTCTTGCTATTGCTGAAAATAAAACTGTTATATTGTCAAGTGAACACTCTGCTTATAGGTGGGTTGATTATAAAAAAGCAAAACGCCTTGTTCATTGGGTTACACAGAAAGAAATATTTGATATTATTGAAACTGAAATAAATACTAAAGGTAAGATAAATAGCCTTGTTGAAATTGAAATACCAAAAAAATTATTAAAAACTAAATAAAATAAAATGATTGTAGTCACAGGTGGTGCAGGTTTTATCGGTAGTGCTCTTGTTTGGGCACTTAATAAAAAGGGTATTGATGACATTGTAATAGTTGATCATTTCGGAGAAGATGAGAAATATAAAAATTTGGTTCCGTTAAAGTTTTATGATGTATTTGATAGAGATGATTTTGGACATATTGTCAATGATGGGTTCTTTAGAAATGAAAGGGTAGATATTGTATATCATCTTGGAGCATGTAGTTCTACAACACAACAAGATGTAAAATTTCTTTTTAGGAATAACTATGAGTATTCAAAATTTCTATGTCAACATTGTATGGAAAACAATGTCAGATTTGTTTATGCGTCATCTGCAGCAACTTATGGTGACGGAAGTCAGGGGTATGAAGACAATGAGAGTGAACTTGAGAAACTTCAACCTTTAAATCCCTATGGATATTCCAAACATCTTTTTGATTTATGGATTAAACATAATGGTTTATTTAATAGAGTTGTAGGAATAAAGTATTTTAATGTATATGGTCCTAATGAATATCATAAAAAGGATATGAGAAGCATAGTTTATAAATGTTTTTATCAGATAAAAGAAACAGGCAAAGCAAGACTTTTTAAGTCTACGAAACCTGAATATGCTGATGGTGAACAAAAACGTGATTTCATTTATGTTAAAGATGCAGTTGATATGACTTTATTTCTTGGAGAAAACAGAGAAATAACAGGTATTTTTAATGTTGGTACTGGAAATGCAACTTCATTTAATAAGATAGTTTCTGCTATTTTTAAATCTCTTGAGAAAGAACCAAACATTGAATATTTTGATATGCCTGAGATTTTGCGTGGTAAGTATCAGGATTATACAAAGGCTAATATATCAAAATTACTTCAGGTTGGTTATACTGGGAACATAACCAATGTAGATGATGCTGTATCAGATTATGTCTTAAATTATCTAAATACAAATAATCCATATCTTAAATAAATTTTAATAGACAAAGATGAAAAAATATTTCATACTAATTTCAATATTTTTTTGGGGTATAAGTTTAAAAAGTTTATACAGTCAGGATCTCCCCCGTTATTTAACGGAAGAGGAAAAACTTATATACAAATATTATCAACCTCCTACTTCCAATCCTAAAGATGTTAATCCTCCACTTACTCCAGTAAGAACAATGGCAGAATGGGAAGAGTTACAGGCTGTTGTGATAACCTGGACTTCTTATTTACCTATTCTTGCTCAAGTTGTTGATTATGTCCAGGATGAATGTCTCGTATATATAGTTTGTACAGATTCAAATTCAGTTAAAAATACGCTAACATCTTATGGTGTACCGCTTGTCAATCTCCGCTTTATCTACACACAGTTTAATTCTGTATGGTGTCGAGATTATGGTCCGTGGATAGTGTATAGTAATGATATTGATAGCATTAAAATTATAGACTGGATTTACAATCGTCCACGTCCACTTGATGATCAGGTTCCCGTAGCAATTGCAAATTATATGGGTGTTCCAATACATCAAACAACTCAATCACCATACGATCTTATTGCAACTGGTGGTAATTTTATGGTAGATGGTCATCATACTGCATTTTCATCAAAATTGATTTTGCAGGAAAATCCTCAAAAAACAGAAGCCCAGATTGATACAATCATTAAAAAATATATGGGGGTGAAAAGGTATATAAAGATGGATGTACTCCCTTATGATGGAATTCATCATATAGATATGCATATGAAACTTCTTGATGAAGAAACTCTCCTTGTAGGTCAATATCCCCCTGGTGTAGCAGATGGTCCTCAAATAGAAGCAAACTTACAATACATTTTGAATAATTTTTTAACATTTGCAAACAAACCTTATAAAGTAGTTAGAATACCAATGCCTCCTAATTCTTCTGGGCAGTATCCTCCAAATTCATATTACTATACATATACTAATTCTTTGATAGTAAATAAAACAGTAATTGTACCAATATATGGTTTTTCTCAAGACACTACAGCATTAAGAATCTATAGAGAAGCGATGCCAGGATATAGAGTTGTGGGTATTAATTGTAATAGTATAATTCCAGCCTCAGGTGCTATTCACTGCATTACAAAAGAAATTGGTACGTCAAATCCAATCTGGATTTCTCATTCTGCTTTACGCAATACAACAAATAATAGTGTACCTTATGAAGTAAAAGCTGTAATAAAAAATAAAAGTGGGATATCTTCTGCTAAAGTTTACTGGACAACAGATACTTTAATGGGTTTTTCACAATTAAATATGAATTTAGTTGCTGATACTTTTCGGGCAAGTATTCCTGCACAGCCTTATGGGACAAAAATTTATTATTATATTTCTGCAACTTCACAAAATGGAAAAACAATAACAAAACCTCTTACAGCACCTTCAGGAAATTATAGGTTTTCAATTTTACAACCAAGTAATATTACAGCCAATTCAGAAATTATAGACTTTAAACTTTATCAAAACTTTCCTAACCCTTTTAATTCATCAACAGTGATTAAATTTTCAATACCAGAACGCAAATTTATCACTCTTACTATTTATGATGTAAATGGTAAGGAAATTGCTAATCTTATAAAAGGTTTTATAGATGCTGGGGAACATAATGTTGTTTTTAATGCTGAGAAATTTGCAAGCGGAATTTATTTTTACAAATTAAATACAGGTGATTATACTTATTTCAGGAAAATGATTTTGCTTAAGTAACGGCTTTTGGTCATTGAGTTATAAAAGAATCTAAATTCATTATTAATTAATATATACTACCACTACAGAAGGGAAATTATGAATGTTTTGGTATTAGGAGCAGGTTTGATAGGAAGTCCTATCGCAATTGACCTTGCACAGGAATCTGCTTTTTCTGTTACAGTTTTAGATTCTAATAAAAAACGTTTGGAAAAAATTCCAGATGAACTTAGAGTTAAAAAAATTTTATTGGATGTAACTTCAGAGAGATTTAAGGAAGAACTCAGAAATTTTGATATTATCTTGAATGCATTACCGGGTTTTTTAGGATTTAAAGTACTAAAGACAATAATAGAAGAAGGAAAAAACGTTGTTGATATTTCATTTTTTCAAGAGAACCCATTTGAACTTGATGAGTTAGCTAAAAATAAAAATGTTACTGCAATTGTTGATTGTGGTGTTGCACCAGGAATGAGTAATATGTTAGTAGGTTATGTTAACAGTCAACTTGATTGTCTTGAAAATGTCTTTATTTATGTTGGGGGATTACCTGTTGTAAGAGAATTTCCATTTGAATATAAAGCGGTGTTTTCTCCCGTTGATGTTATTGAAGAGTATGTTCGTCCTGCTTTCCATATTGAAAATGGCAGAAAAATAATTCGACCAGCTTTGTCGGAGGTAGAATATTTAACATTTCCTCAAATTGGAACACTTGAAGCTTTTAATACTGATGGATTGAGAACATTGGCTGTAACACTTAAAGCTACTAATATGAAAGAAAAGACTTTGAGGTATCCTGGTCATGCTGAAAAAATGTTGATGTTGCGAGAAGCAGGTTTTTTCGATAATAAATTCATTGAGTTTTCAGGTGTAAAAATAAGACCAGTAGATTTTACTGTTAAGATACTCAATTCTTTATTGGAACTAAAACCTGAAGATAGAGATTTTACTGTGATGAGAGTTATAGTGGAAGGTTTAAAAGCACAGAAAAAATACAGATATACCTATAATTTAATTGATTATTATGACGAAAAAACAAATACTCACTCGATGGCAAGAACAACAGGCTATACTGCGACTATGGTGCTACGACTTTTGAAAAATGGTTTATTCAATAGAAAAGGGATCTGTCCACCAGAATTTATTGGACAGGAAAAAAATTGTATAGATTTCATTTTGAAGGGACTTAAAAATAGAGGTATAAATTATCAGGAAGAAATTGAGTAACTTTAGTTATAATTTTAAATAAAAAAAGTAAAACAGCAGTTAAAAACAATAATTATTTAGGTAAATTTTTCTTGAACAAAGTTTTCATATAAAAAATATCCTAATTTCTGAGTCTATGAGTTAATAGATGGGTTGAAAGAAAGCTTTTAATTTTTTATATTTGTAATTGTATTAAATGCTCCCGTGGACAAATTGGTTAAGTCACCACTCTTTCACAGTGGAAATTGCGGGTTCGAGCCCCGTCGGGAGTGCAAAAATTATCACTTCTAAATATCCAATCCTTTAATTTCAGGTAAATATTCATTTTTTTAAAAAAACGGGAACTTTTTTAATACTTTGATTGGTTAGATAATTACGACAAAATTAGTCGTATTTATATTTTAATATTATAATAATAATTATAAATTTAATGGTGCGACTATCAAAAAGGGTTGAATATGCTCTTATAGCTTTGAGATGCTTTGAATCAGCTGGTGATGAAGTAGTTACAACAAGATCAATATCACAGCGTTATAAAATACCTTATGATTTACTTGCAAAAATTTTACAAAAATTAAAAAAGAAAAATATTTTAGATGCTCAGTACGGTGTTAATGGGGGTTATAAGTTGATAAAGGATTTAAATAAGATTTCACTATCAGAATTGATAGATATTATCGACGGAAAGATTTCCGTTGCTGAATGTATAGATAGCAATGATAAATGTTATATAATTAATTATTGCATTATAAAAAATCCTGTAAATAAAATGCAATTAGAACTTCAGAATTTTTTAAATAATAAAATGGTTTCTGAACTTCTGAAATGAAATTTCCTATTTACTTTGATTACAATTCAACAACGCCAATAGATCCCTTAGTGCTTGAAGAAATGATGCCATATTTAACAGAAAAGTTTGGAAATCCTTCAAGTAGAACACATAGTTATGGACTGGAGGCAGAAATTGCAGTAGATATAGCAAGAAAAAGAGTTGCAGATCTGATTGGAGCCTCAGTTGAAGAAATTATCTTTACTGGTACTGCTACAGAATCTATAAATCTTGCAATCAAGGGATTTATTGAAGCATTGAATGAAGATAATATTCATATTGTCACTACCAAAATTGAACATTCCGCAGTACTTAATACTTGTAAATACATTGAGCAATTCGGTCATAAAGTTACATATTTAAATGTTGATATTTCAGGACTAATAGACATTGAAGAACTTAAATCATCAATAAAAAGTAATACAAGACTTGTAACAATACAGACAGCAAATAATGAAATAGGCACTATTCAACCCATTTCTGAAATTGGGGAGATTTGCAGAGAAAATAAAATTGTATTTCATACTGACGCATCTCAGGCGGTTGGCAAGATACCAATAAATGTTGATGAACTTAATATTGATATGCTAAGTTTTAGTGGTCATAAGATTTATGGACCTAAAGGAATAGGAGTACTTTTCATAAGAAAAAAGAAACCAACAATAAAAATTAAGGAACAAATTCACGGTGGTGGACAAGAAAGAAACCTTCGAAGTGGAACCTTGAATGTTCCAGCAATAGTGGGGATTGGTAAAGCTTGTGAGATTTGCAATAAAGAACTTTATAAAGAAAGTTTAAGGCTAACAGTTTATAGGGACAGAATAATAAATAATATTAAAGCACGTATTGAAAATTCCTATCTGAATGGACACCCAACAAAACGTCTCTCTACTAATATAAATTTCAGTTTTAAAAATATTGATAACGTTCAATTATTAAGGGAAATGAAAGATATAGCTTGTTCTACTGGAAGTGCTTGTTCATCTGAAAGTGGAGAGCCTTCACATACATTAATAGCAATTGGAAGAAGTCCTGAACTTATAAGAGGATCAGTAAGATTTGGTCTTGGACGATTTAACACTGATGAGGAGATTGAATATCTTATTAAGAACATTGTAAAATCAGTTTCAGAGCTTCGACAAAGAGCAGGGTTTCTTGATGAAATATATACAAGACTATAGTTATGGAATTTTTTTAATAATTAAATGTTATAAAAGTAAAAATTAAATATTATTAACTTATGGAACCAGTTAAAGAATTTATCCCAGGTGTAACAGATGATATAAATATTACTTCAAAAGCTCTTGAAGTAATAAAAAAAATAATGCAGGAAAACAACATCCCTTCCGAATATGGTTTAAGAATAGGTGTAAGAGGCGGAGGTTGTTCAGGTTTAACTTATTCTTTGGGCTTTGATTCGGAAATTAAACCTACTGATAACGTAATACCGTTTGACGGAATAAACGTCATAGTTGATATGAAAAGCTGGCTATATCTTACAGGTACAGAAATCGATTATGTTAACGGAGAGAATGGAGAGGGTTTTATTTTCAACAATCCTAATATGTCAAGAAGTTGTGGTTGTGGTAGTTCCTGTTCTTCTTAAGATTGATTTTTTTGAAGATTTATGAAAAAAGTTTCCCGAAGAAAATTTCTATTAACTTCATCAGTTACAATGATGGGGACTTTAATATCCCCGTTGTTAAAGCCATTTTTAAAAAATTTTTCAATAAAAAATATAAAGGAGAAAAAAAATATGTCGTACGAATGGAAATTTAACAAAAGACCTTACAGTGATGAAGAAGCAAAAGTATTATTAAAAGATGTCATATCACCTGAAACGAGTGATTGGCATTATAATACGCATCACAAAGGTTATGTAACATTCTTGAATAACATTGAAAAAGAACTTGAAACAGCAGATCGCAGTAAAGCTAATGGTAATTATAGTCATATTGGTGAATTAAAACGTAGATTCACCTGGAATCATGCAGGGGCTTTATTGCACGATGTTTATTGGGAAGTTCTTGGTGGCGATGGTGATCCAAAGAAAGGTCCTGAGGTACTTGCTGCTATTGAAAAAGAATTTGGCAGTTTTGAAAACTGGAAAGCTGATTTTAAGGCAGTTGCACTTTCTGCGAAACTTTCTGGTTGGGGTGTTTTAGTTTATGATCAATTGTATAGCCAGAGATTACTTAATGTATTAGTTGATGAACACCATTACGGTGCTATCTGGGGAGGAATACCTTTAATTCCTTGTGATGTATTTGAACATGCATACTACCACAAAGATGGACCAGCCAGAGCCAAATATATTGATAACTTTATAAATAACTTGCACTGGGGAAGAATAAATGATAGATTTGTAAAATACGTTAAATAAATATTTTACAAATCGTGATATTTAAAAAATTTATTGTACTAATATTTTTCCTGCTACTGTCATTATCCTGTGGAAAAGATAAATCTACTGAAGATATTTCTAAAAATGTAACAGGGGAATTTAAGTGGTCTGAAAACATATCTGTTAACCAGATTCCTGAAACCCCTGTTAAAGGATATATCAATGGTAAAGAAATTCGTATTGAATATATTAACTATGAAAATTGGATAGCAAGTAAGGACAATGTAATTAATTTCAGTAGCAAAAAACCAAATCAAAATTGTGGATTTGTTGAATATGATGTGTCACTAACAAGAAAAGAAATTCCATTTCCAGAAAAAGGAGAATTTCTAAAAGAAAATTTTTCGACTACAAAAGAAGGATACAGTGCGGTTTATTTTGATAATGAAAAGAAAGTTACAGTAGGTTGGAATTGCGCACTTGTAATAACTGAAACTACAGATAAAATTGTTAGAGGTAAAATAGCAATTTGCTTCAAAGATGAAAAAAAGAGCTGGATTGCAGGTACATTTGAAGCTATAAGATGTAGAAATCTTTAATATTAAGAGCCACTTTAATACCTTGAAGTGGCTCTTTGTAATTTTTAAATAAATAGAAAAATTATGAAACTAATAAATTTATTAACTATTTTAACTCTATTTTTATCACTGTCTTGTGGAAATAATGAACAAAAAGTTCCTTCTGAGCAAAAAGCCAAAGACAGTACGTTTCAAAACAAACAATCTGAAACCTCAACATCTTCTGGTAATACTCAGGATAATACTAAAGGAGAATTAGATTTAAAAAAAGGATTACCTGCTAATTTCCCCAGTGATATAAGTCAACCACCTGATGGACAGAGCTTGAACTATATGACTGTATCAGAAAAAACAATTGTTACTTTTGAAGTTCGAAATCATAGTGTAAAGGAAATGATTGAATTTTATAAAAAAGATTTTGCAAAGAAGGGGTATACTATGATTGAAGGTGATGATCAAATGGTTAGTGATAAAGGGGGTATAATTAACTGGAAAAAAGGAGAAAAGGATATAGAGATTGCTTTCAGCTACAATGAGAAAGATAAGGTTGTTAATGTTGTTATTACTTATTAATAATAGTTATGAGATTTTCTCTCATCATTATTCTTTTATTTTTAATTGCAATAATTTCAAGTTGTAGACAAACTCCTTTTCAACAAATTATCTCAAGGAGCACTGCAGATTCTACGCAATTACCTGCTGATAAAGTATTTCTCAAAAATAAATTACCTGAAGATTTTCCTTCTTTTATTCCTATTTATGACAAACTTCAACTTTTAGGGAGTATATATTCAAATGAGGGTTCTGTTGTGTTGTTTGAATCTGAGAGTAAAATTAGGGACATTGTACAATTTTATGATGATAAACTTGTCCATGAAGGTTTCGAGAAAGGTGAAGGAAATGACAAATTAATTTTCGACGATGGGGCGATGGTAGGTTGGAGAAAGAATAACATTCAAGTTGGGATGATGTTGGGTGTTAACAAAGAGAAAAATCTTACATCAGTTATTCTCATTTATAAACAATGAAAATTATTTTTGGAGACCAACACTACGAAATTGAAATTAAACAAGGAAAAACCATTTTAGATTTATGTCTGGAGAATGATATTCCAATTGAACATATTTGCGGCGGAAATGCTGCTTGTACAAGTTGTAAAATTAAAATAATCTCAGGTGGAGATGTTGTTTCAGAAAAAAATGCAGATGAAGAATTTTTACTTCGTTCTATTAACTTAACAGGTAAAGAACTAAGGCTTGCCTGTCAATGTAAATTGCTTGTTGAAGACCTCGATTCTCTACTTATTCAAGTCTTGAATGATTAAATGGAAAAAGAACACATCAAAAAAATTCTTGTAACCCGTACTGACAATATAGGTGATGTTGTTTTAACTTTACCAGTAATAACTGAACTAAGAAAGATTTTTCCATCAAGCAAGATAAACTTCCTTGTTCAGTCATATATTGCAGATTTAGTTAAAGGATATCCCGGAATTGATGAAGTTATAAGTTTTAAAAATGATCTTACTTTTAAGCAAAAACTCAATTTATTTAAGGAGATAAACCCAGATATTGCTATAGTTGTATATCCAACATTTGAAATTGCATTACTTCTTATGATGGCAAAAGTGCAATATCGTATTGGTAGTGGTTATAGATGGTTTTCATTTATGTTTAATAAAAGAGTTTATTTTCACAGGAAACACTCAACAAAACACGAATCACAATATAATCTCGATTTACTTAAAGGAATAGATAAAAACTTTGTTCCTGGTGAAATTATGTTTTTTTTTAAGACAGATGAGCGGACTTTAAAATCAGTCAAGGATAAGCTATTAAAGGAGGGAATTTCTCCTGATCAACGATATATTATTATCCACCCTGGTAGTAGGGGCTCTGCTAAAGATTTACCAAAAATAAGTTATAAGACATTGATAGAAAATATACATACAAAGTTTAAGAGTTTATATATATATTTAACAGGTGTTGAAGATGAAAAAAAACTTATTGAAGAAGTAATGATTAAAGGTGAAAGAGTGTATAATTTGGCAGGTATGTTTACTCTTAGAGAGTTAGTTACGTTGATTAATGGCTGTGATGTTTTTATTTCTAACTCAACAGGCCCGATCCATATAGCTGGAGCATTAAATAAGAAAATTATAGGCTTTTATCCACAATCAAAGCCAATGAATCCAGAGAGATGGAAACCACTTTCTAAAGAGTGTATAATATTGACACCAATAGTAGATGATGATATGAATACTATTAAACCATCAGACATCTTCAATGCTTTTCAAAAATTATATTTAGGAACAAATTAAGTATATTGTAGTAAAAAAACTAAAGTAAATTATATGAGTAAATATTTCATTATTATTCTTTTTGTAATATTTGTCTTTTTTAGCAATACCTATGCCGATGACACAGTAAAAACGAGTTATCGTAAAATTGAGCAAAATGCATTCAAGTTAGGAGAAAGATTGTCATATGATATCAGATATGGTTTTGTAGTTGCTGGTAATGCTGTGCTTGAGATAGAATCAGAACCAAAAGTTATTAATGGAAGAAATTGTTATAGTATTAACCTGAGTGTAAATTCAAATTCGAGCTTTGAATGGGTTTATAAATTTCAGGAACGATATCAATGTTTTATGGATATGGAAGGAATATTCCCCTGGAGATATTACCAGAGGATTCGTGAAGGAAAGGATTACAAAAGAGATTTTGAGGCAATTTTTGATCACGATAGTTTGAAAGTAAGGACTTTTACAGGAGAGTTTGATCCAAAAAAATTTGAAGGTGAATTTACTATCCCCAAATATGTACAGGATGCCATTAGTGCTGCATATTATTGCAGAACACTTGATTATTCACAAATGAATGTCAATGATAATATTACTATAAGTAGTTTCTATAAAGATGTTGTTTATCCATTAAAAATTGTTTTTCTTGGTAGAGAAACAATTGAAGTACCGGCAGGTGAAATAAAGTGTATGAAGTTTCAGCCGCTTGTCAAAGAGGGTGTCTTGTCATCGAAGGCAGAGGATATTGTTGTTTGGGTTTCGGATGATGAAAGAAAAGTACCAGTTAAAATTTCTATCAGTATAATAATCGGTTCAGTAAATGTAGTTTTGACAGAGTACCAAAATCTTGCTGGGCCTTTGACTGCAAAAATTAAGTAAATTGTCCCACACTTTAAATATTTCAGAATTATTTTATTCAATACAGGGAGAAGGAAAAAAGGCGGGTTCACCGTCTTTTTTTATTAGAACAAATTATTGCAATCTTAGATGTCAATTTGTAAGCGGAAATTTATGTGATACCCCATATACAAGTTGGAACCCTGAAGATTCTAAAAATCTTGGTAAGATAACGATAGATTATGTTTTATCGCAATATAGGAAATTCTATCCTGCAGATGTTGTAATTACTGGAGGAGAACCTACCCTCCAAAAAGGTGCTTTAATTGAATTATGTTCATCTCTTAAGAAACTTGACAAGAAAATCTTTATTACACTTGAAACAAATGGTACAAAATATGGTGAATATGTTAACTTTATAGACCTTATTAGTATAAGCCCAAAATTAGCAACATCTACTCCATTCAATGAAAAATTTAGAAAACTTCATAGTTCAAATCGAATAAATTTAAGTATTTTAAAAAAATATGAGCTTGGTTCCAGAAAAAAACTGTATGATATTCAGTGGAAATTTGTAGTTACCTCTGAAAAAGATATTGATGAAATTTTACAACTACAAAAGAAAATAAGTTTTCCTGATAAAAAAGTTTTTTTAATGCCAGAGGGTATAAATCGTAGGGATTTATACGGTAAAAGAAAACTTGTTGTTAATTTATGTAAGCGATATAATTTCAATTATTGTGAAAGGTTACAAATATTGATATGGGGAAATAAAAGGGGTGTTTGAAGTTTCTAAAAGTGTACATTCAAATTTAAAAAAGATTCTGTGCACAATGGGGATAATGTGAGTTTTGTAGTTTTTAAAAGTTTTATTTTATTTATATAAATAAAATAGTTCAGAACATCTGCACTTACTAAAGCAAGCAGAAAATATCCGTTAGAAATTGAACTTTGGGTTTTAGAAAATTTTTCACTCTCATTAAAAACCGAATTTTTTGTTGCTATTATTTCTTTGCGTAATGAATAAATTAATACAGCACTTGTACTCCCAATTAATGCTCCAGTTAAAACATCTGAGGGGTAATGAACTCCAAGATATACACGTCCATAAGCTACGGTTACAGCATAAAAATAAGAGGTGGCAATTAATAAAGGTTTATCAGGATATCTTAAAGTCAAAAGTGTAGCTATTGAAAATGCAATTGAACTATGCCCAGATGGAAAGGAAAAATCATCAGTTGGGGAGTTGTTTTTATTGTAAAAAACATTAGGAAACTTGACAAAAGGTCTTTGCCGTCTAACTATATTCTTTAATGAAAAACTAATAGTTGCAGAAGTTATTTCTGAAAAACCCAATAACACAGCACTATTTTCGTTATATGAATTATTTGAAGCTCTTGATGCAATAAAAGAAGTAATTGGTAAAGTTATTGCAAGTGGTAAAACTGTCTTATCGATAGGTGGAACAATTAGATCAAGTATTTTAGAACGGCTTAAATTAATTTTTAAAAAAAGATGCTCATCTATGTTTAAAGTATCTGAAGAAGCTTTATAGAATTTTGTATCCTGTGCAGTTATAATATGAGATGTAATGAAAATTAAAAAAAACGAAATGAATATTCTAAACTTTTGAAAGCGCATAATCAACATCACCAATTAAATCTTCATAGTGTTCAATCCCAACGGAAAGGCGTACAAGCCCATCAGTTATTCCAATTTTATTTCTAATATCTTCAGGAACGGAAGTATGTGTCATAGTGGCTGGATGGCAGACGAGAGACTCGACTCCACCAAGAGATTCTGCAATAGTAAATATCCGAAGATTATTACAAAATAATTTAGCAGACTCTTTTGAACCAAGGTCAATAGAAATAATTCCTCCATATCCTCGCATTTGTTTTTCTATTACTGTTCTTAGAGGATGATCTTTATCTCCAGGGTAATAGATTTTTTTTATTTTTTTGTTATTTTTAAGAAAATTATATATATGCAATGCATTGTTATTATGTGTTGTCATTCTAATTGCAAGAGTTTTAACAGACCTCAATGTCAGCCAACAATCAAAGGGGGAAGGCACTGCACCAATTGAATTCTGAAAGAATTTTAGTTTTTCATCGATCACTTCATTATTTGTTACAACAACCCCACCAATAATATCACAATGTCCATTAATATATTTTGTAGTACTATGTATTACTATATCAGCACCAAAATCAAGAGGGTTTTGAAAATAGGGGCTTAAAAAGGTATTGTCAACACATAAATAAGCTTTATGACTAAAACAAATTTTTGCTATGGCTTCAATGTCGGAGATTTCGAGCAAAGGATTAGTAGGGGTTTCAATATAAACAAGTTTTGTATTGGTTCTAAAAGTTTTTTCCACATTCTCTGCTATTGAAGTATTAACAAAGTCAAATATTAATCCATATTTAGTAAAAATGTTTTCAAATAACCTATAAGAACCACCATAGAGATTACTGGAACAAATTATATGATCACCTGGTCTGAAAATAGATAGTATGGAATGTATAGCTGCCATTCCTGATGAAAAACAGGTTGAATATGTACCATTTTCAAGTGAAGCAAGGTTTTTTTCCAAAGCTGAACGGGTTGGATTTATTGTTCTGCCATAATCATAACCCTTTGATATGCCCAATGATTCATTTGAATAGGTAGAAGCCTGAAAAATAGGAACAGTAATTGCTCCAGTTAATGATTCTGGTTCCTGTCCGATATGAATAGCTTTGGTTTCAAATTTCATAATTAGGTAAGTGTGATTTAAGCCATTCTTCATTGTGATATTTGGTTAAATATCTTTCACCCGTATCGCAAACCATAAATACTACAATACTATTTTCATCAAGATTAGTTGCAATATCAATAGCAACTTTAGCAATAGTTCCACTTGAAGCACCACAGAAGATACCTTCTTTCTGTGACAACAAACGGCACATTCTTATTGAATCAATGTCTTCTACTTCTACAATTTCATCAATTAAATCGAAATTTACTATTTCAGGAATTACATCTAATCCTATTCCTTCTACAAGGTAAGGGCTGGAGGGATGTAAGTTATGTGTTTGTTTATATACTTTTGCAATAGAGCCAACTGGGTCAGCAGCAATTACTTTAATATTTGAATTTTTTTCTTTTAAAAATTTAGCAACACCTGTTATAGTTCCACCTGTTCCTATACCTGCTATAAAGTGTGTAATATTACCATCTGTAGCCTCCCATATTTCAGGTCCAGTTGTTAAGTAATGAACTTCTGGATTTGCGGGATTTGTATATTGTGAAGCAAAAAAAGAATCCGGTATAGAAGCAGCAATAGTTTTTGCTTTATTAATATAATATTCATCTGAGTCAGTTGAAGCAGTCTTTGGAACAACAATAACCTCTGCACCAAGAGCTTTAAGATAATTTCTTTTTTCTAAACTTGTTTTATCAGTAACGACTATAATAGTCTTATATCCTTTTAGAGTTGCAGCCAATGCAAGTCCAATTCCAGTATTCCCACTTGTTGCTTCAACGATGGTTGAACCGGTTTTGAGAATACCATCTCTTTCGGCTTTTTCTATAATTGCAAGGCCTATTCTATCTTTTACACTTCCACCAGGATTAAAGGATTCAAGTTTAGCAAAAACCTTAGCTTTAATTCCATTGGTAAGCTTAGATATTTTAACAAGCGGTGTTTTCCCAATTAAATCAAGAACGCTATTGTAATACTTCATAATTTATCAAGGTTGTGTTAAAGGCTTCATTAATGGGAAAAGAATTACATCTCTGATATTTGATGAGTTAGTAAGAAGCATTACAAGTCTATCAACTCCTAACCCAACTCCAGTTGTAGGAGGCATACCAACCTCAATAGCCCTTACAAAATCTTCGTCCATTGGGTGAGTTTCTTCTTCTCCACCTCTACCACGTTCAACCTGTTCTTCAAGTAATTTTCTCTGTAGTATTGGGTCATTTAGCTCTGAATATGAATTACCCATTTCCCATCTATAAATATATGGCTCAAATCTTTCAACAAATATAACTTGTTCAGGATCTTTTTTCATTTCAGTCAACTGTTCGGATGTATAAGTTCTTAAAGGTTTACAAAGTGGTGTCGTTTCTATTGGATGATCCATTATAAAAACTGGTTGAACGAGATCTTCTTCACAAACTTCTTCGAAAAGTGTAGCGATTAGCAAACCCTTACTATTAGCAATTTTTGGGTCTATTTCAATTCCATGTTTTTCCATGTAATCAATTATTTCTTTTCGAGTAGCTTTTGTTACTTCTATACCTGTTTTATCAAAAATTGCATCAGTCATTTTTATACGTTTCCAGGGTCTTTTGAAATCAATTAATGTTCCCTGATATTCAATAGCTGTAAATTGATGAACAGCAAGACAGGCTTTTTCAACTACTTCTTCAAAAAGATCCATACTATCATAATAATCACCATAAGCCTGATACCACTCAACCTGAGTAAATTCAGGATTGTGAGTACGGTCAATACCTTCATTTCTAAAGTCTTTTACAAATTCATAAACTTTACTGAACCCACCTACAATTAATCTTTTTAGAAATAACTCATTTGAAATTCTAAGGTATAAATCAATATCAAGAGCATTATGATGTGTAATAAATGGTCGAGCATTGGCTCCACCATAAACTGTTTGTAAGGTCGGAGTCTCAACTTCAAAGAAACCGTGTTCTTCTAAAGTGTTTTTAATAGATTTTATAATATTTGTTCTGTTAATGAAGGTTTCTTTTACATTGTCGTTAACAATTAGATCTATATATCTTTGACGATAACGAAGTTCTATGTCTGCAAAAGCATCATGAATAATTTTTTCTCCAGTAGGTAAAATTTCTTCTTTAACTACAGGTAAAGGATATATTGATTTTGATAATAAAGTAAATTCTGTAACATGTATTGATACTTCACCTGTTTTTGTCCTGAATACAAACCCTTTAGCGCCGATTATATCACCAATATCAAGTAATCTTAAAAGATTATATGATTGCTCTCCAATATCGTCTTTCCTGAAGTAAAGTTGAATTTTCCCCTCTTCATCTTTAATGTGACAAAAAGTTGCTTTGCCCATTTTGCGTTTAGACATAATACGACCAGCAACTGAAACTATATTTCTTTTCAAGGATTCTTTTTCCTCTTCAGTTTGTGGGTCTTTGAAATTACGAATAATTTCATTTGATATTGAAGTAACCTCATAACGATAGGGATATGGGTTAATTCCCATAGCCCTTATTTCATTAAGTTCTTCAAGTCTACGTTTGATTAAATCATTCTGTTCAATCTGAGTCATCAGTAAAGCTATTTGGTTTATTTTCCAGGAAAAAATTAACTTCTTCTTTTGTCAGATATCTCCACTGACCTGGTTCAAGACCTGTAAGGTCAATTGGACCATAGCTAATTCTATGGAGTTTTTTTACAAAATAACCGAATTGTTGG